>Ga0213866_10000023_pt1 | contig 141121 bp, 142 predicted proteins | sample PICome_11_FD_160079 | JGI IMG/M metagenome (GOLD analysis project Ga0213866, IMG submission 160079) | Coastal seawater microbial communities near Pivers Island, North Carolina, United States - PICO284 | ecosystem: Environmental > Aquatic > Marine > Coastal | place: USA: North Carolina... | reverse complement strand
AGTTTTGAAGTAAACCCTGTTTTAGAATTATTAAACACATTATCAATTAGTTACAAGAACAAAGAAAATCAAGAAAACACAGATAAATCTGAGAAATTCGCTTCCGTAAGCCTTGGAAAAAATTTAGTAAAAGTTTTTCGATTTTAGTTTTCCAGAGAGAAAACTAAAAATACCTCTGGAAAAAGCGCACTTTCTTTTGTTTCTGTTTTCTTTGTGCGAGCAAAGAAAATGAAAATAATAATTTCAATTTTACTATTTACTAAATATTTTACTTAGCGTTAAACTCGTTCTTTAATATATTTATATTGCATTCAAAAGCTAGTTTTACTACTCCAATAAAATAGAAAAAAATCCTTTTTCACCCGTATAATGAAAAGGGATTTTTTTTGTTTGTGCGGCAGCTTTCCATCTATGGACGTAACTTCTATAATTACTTCCGTCAGCAATAATATATTTTGGTTGAAGCGAATCAATCATACGATTCAAATTAATCTTTGGCGAATGCGTCAACAATACATATTCGGGTTTCAATGTTGGAATTTGATACACGCCCAAACTATCAATTCGTAACAAATATCCATCATTCAAGCGGTAAACATTCTGTAAACGATCAAACGAAACAGTCTTCATAAATGGATTCTCAATTTGATGTTGAATCACATAATTCTTCGCAAAAGCAACACTATCCAACTCGTGAAATAACTGCAAAGAAGCTCCTTTTTGTTTAGCTAAAATAGAGGTTTTAGTTTGATGAAAAATCATCAAAGAAGCTGCTGTTGGCGTTTGCTGGAAACGATCAAACATCCACAAACCTTGACACACCAAAATGCTGCATAACGCTATTTTTAAATGTTTCCCTTTCGGGAGATGAAAATACTGGGCAAATGCAATTATCACTAAGTAACAACCAATCATTTGATACAAACTGACGAAAAGATTGTCAAACACAAACTGTTCATGAGAAGCAATCCAAGAAACAAAAGCGTTCATTTGTTGAATAATGAAGATATATATGGAGCTTAAAAAATCAGGTAACACTTGAAAATACGTGAGAGCAATCACTAAAATTCCTAAAATCAAAATCATTCCAAGCACAGGAATAATCGTCAAATTGGCTATAAAAAACAATCCAGGAAACTGATGAAAATAATACAAACTCAACGGCAAAACGCCCAATTGTGCCGAAAAACTTACCGTAAGTAAACTCCAAAATGACTTAGGAATAAACGATTTCGGATTCCAAAATTTCTTCCACAATGGTTGCAACCAAACAATGGCAAAAACCGCAGCATAACTCAATTGAAACCCAACATCAAACAAAAAATGTGGTTTGCAAAGCAATAAGAAAAACATGGAAACGGTCAGGACTTGCAGCGTATTGGTTTGTCTGTTAAAATAGGAAGCGACAACTATTGCAGTAAACATGGTAACTGCGCGAACTACCGAAGCCGACAAACCTGATAAAATGGCAAAACTCCACAAAATACAGACCATTAAAAGGAGTTTTACAAACTTTCCTTTTCGAAATCGGGCAAGCGGATTTAATAAAAATTGTAACAACAACAACAAAATTCCAATGTGCAATCCTGAAATTGCCAAAATATGAATGGCGCCGGCATTTGCGTAATTGGTTTGTAATTCCTTTGAAATTAGCTGTCGTTGTCCTAACAATAACGCTTCTACAACTGCCAATTCATCGGCTTTAAAACCGCTATTGACTAAGTTTTGATGAATCTGATTTCGAATTTTATCAGCAATACCATAAATGGTTGTTGGATATGTTTTCGCAAGCATAAATTCAGAAGATTCTAAATAAAGTTGATGATACACATAGCGATCATTCAAATACGCTTTATAATCAAAATTTGTAGGATTTAAGGCAGGTTTAATTTCTTCTGGAAGGATTTCAGTATACAAAACAGCATCAACAGATAAAGGTGCGGAAATGCTATCTTTTTGAACATGAAGCAAGATTTTTCCGGAAGCGACACGTTCATTCGTCTGCACAATTTCACCAACATACCGATCGTAATACCGATTTGATTTTAAAACTTCGCGAATGCGTAACTGAACGTTTTCAACTACGGAAATTTTACTAAAATGTGTATCGTGATTTTTTTCTTCATGAAAATTCTCAATTACAATTCCCAAACTTATTGTTGTTAAAAGTGCCATCACACCAAAACCCATCCTCTGCAAAAATTGCTTTCGAGCTTTCCAAAAGAAAACGCACAAGATCAAAAATAAGACGCCAAAAATAAGACAACTTGTGGCCCAAGAAATGCTACCGTAATAACCAATCAGAATACCGAAAATTATGGAAAAGGTAAGTTTTGTGATCGTAAAATTGAGCCACTTCATTGTCTAAAATCTATTAAAAACGAGTATAAAGTAGCCAAATAAATTCAGTCAGTAGCAAATTATTGTATAAGCGTTGATTATTTTTAATAAGCGTAGTAAAATTGTACAAAAACAACGAAATTTTGTATTTATCTTGCTTATTTTGAGAATATTAAAACTGTAAATATTAAAATTTTAAAAGATGTTTTTACAGAAATAACATATAAAACACTATTTTTAAAGGATTAATAAAAAGCGATGAAAACAAAACTACTTTATACAACACTTATTTTTCTATTTTTTATGACGTTTGGGTTTGCTCAAACAGTCAATATTGGTGACGACATAGAAATCTGTTCAGGACAAATGATCGTGATAAATGCCACCACACCAAATGCAACTTCTTATCAATGGTCTTTAAACGGACAAACAATTAGTGGAGAAACCGATGCAACGCTCATTGTAACACAATCAGGTTTGTATGAAGTTAGCGTAATGGTGAGTGGAACGCTATCTTCAAGTGCTTCTTTAGTGACGTTTAATGATGCGCCAGTCGCCATCAATCCGACAGATTATATACTAGAAACAACCTCAAACGCAACGAACGATGTATTTGATTTAACTATCAAAATTCCTGAAATCACGAATGGAAATGCAAATTTACAAGTCACTTTTCATGAGACTGTGGTAGATGCGCAAAATGATACGAATGCCATTGCAAATGCAATGAATTATACAAATACAACCAATCCGCAAACTATTTTTGCACGTGTGCAAGATCCGAATTCAAGCTGTTTTACGGTTGTAAATTTTAACTTAGAAATCATAGCGTATACAATGGTAGATTGCGCACAAGCTTCCGTAAGTACTACGTATTGTTATACGAATAATGATGAAACACAATTTAGATTTAGAAGTACAAACGGAGCTATATTAAGTGTGAACTTTATAGAAGGAACGGTTGAAGAAACTTGGGACGAACTGAATATTTTTGACTCAGATGGTACTATGATTTATTCTGGTTATGGAAATAATGGTGATCTGGCAGGATTGCTATTTGAATCTAGTGGCGACGAAATTACGGTACAAATTTCATCTGATGGTTCTGTTTCTTGTGGAACAAATCAATATATTCCTATGCAATTTGAAGTTTCATGTCTTGATACTTCTGTCGTTGGAATCATAAATGTAAGAAGCTTTTTAGATGATAATACGAATGGAACGTATGATATTGGAGAACTTTTAGTGCCGTTTGGAAATGTTTTGTATGAACAGAATAATGATGGAATTATAAATGTAGGTGAAACGAATGAAATTTATACGATTATAAGTGACAATGCCGCAAATACGTATGACATTACATTTGAATTGTTTTCGGAATACATAAGCTGTTATAACTTGGCAACACCTACTGTAAATAATGTAAATGTTGCCATTGGAGATGCTATTTTTGTCGATTTTCCTTTGACTGCACCACAAGCTTGTGAAGAAGTAGAAGTGCTATTAATCAATCCTTCACGTCCGCCACGACCTGGTTTTACACATGAAAATATAATAATTCTTAAAAATAATTCCACGACAACGGTTGCTTCTGGAACCATCGAATTTGTGGTTGATAATTTACTAACGTTCAACAGTATTACAAGTATAAATCCTAGTTATACCGTTACAAATACAGCAACGGGTTTTACTGTCGATTTTGTGAATTTGGCACCTTTTGCCACCGAAATCATTGAAATAGAATTACTTTGTCCTGCAAGTGTTGCTTTAGGAGAAATCACCACAAATACCGCTACCTATACGACGGATACAAATGATTTAATAGTATGGAACAATACTTCTTCTCTTGAAGAAACTGTGATTGGTTCGTGGGATCCAAATGATATCACAGAATCGCATGGTCCAGAAATTATTCATGAAAATTTCACTTCGCAAGACTATTTATACTACACAATTCGATTTCAAAACTTAGGAACTGCGGAAGCTGTACATGTGCGAATAGAAGAAACCTTAGATGTAAAACTTGACGAAACTACCTTTCAAATGTTGGCGTCGAGTCATACCTATCAAGTACAACGAACAAATGATGAATTGATTTGGCGATTTGATAATATCAACTTGCCTGCCGAAATGTTTGATGCAGAAGGAAGTAATGGCTTTGCATACTTTAGGATAAAACCAAAAGCTGGATATGCTATTGACGATATCATTCCAGGAGTTGCGGGCATTTATTTTGACTTTAATGCGCCTGTAATTACCAATACATTTGAAACAAAATTCATAGCGCCACTTTCTGTGGATGAAGTTTCAGCGTTACCAATTAAAACCTATCCAAATCCTGTAAAAGATATTTTATATGTTTCATTAGATAAAAATGAAGCTTCAAACGTGCAACTATTTGATGTGCAAGGAAAACAAATTGTTCAACAAATTGCAAATAGTAAAACGATAGAACTCAATGTTTCAAGCTTGCAAAGTGGTATTTACTTTTTAAAACTTACAATAGAAACAGCACAATTCACCAAAAAGATTATTGTTGATTAATGTGAATTCGATATAAGAAATCTAAGCTTTTTACTTCAATAATGTTCGATTTGACATTGGAGTTAAAATAGCGTGAGTTCGACATAAGAAATATAATTGCTAAGCGTACTAAAATCAATACTTTGTCACTTCGAGCGCAGTCGAGAAGCTACAAAATGCTATTTTTTATTGAATCACGACTACACTCGATTTGACATTGTAGTTAAAAATAGCGTAAAGAATTAAACAACAAATATTCGTGAATTCGTGGCAAAAAAAAATTAAATTTCAAGAGCAAAAAAGCTAAAGCACACGTCGCGCTTCGGTAAAAGCATTCTTCCAATAGCGTTCATCCATAGATGAAATTAAAACACCTCTTGAAGTTGTAGAATGGATAAACTTGATGACACCTTTTTTAGTTTCTACGACCAATCCAACATGATTGATACGTTTTTTATTTTTATTAGTTTGAAAAAATAATAAATCGCCTTCTTGTACCTCACGAAGCTGAATGCGTTCGCCACGTGTTGCTTGCTGATACGAAATTCTAGGTAGCTGTACTTCATGCGCTCTAAAAGCAGTATACGTCAATCCCGAACAATCCATGCCTTTTTTGGTAGTTCCGCCAAATTTATAACGCGTGCCTTCATACGCAAGTGCAGTTTTTACAATAGCAATGGCTTTATCTGAGGTGTGTTTAGAAGACGTTTTAGGAGTCTTTGAGGTTTTTACACGAGTTGTCTTTTTCGTAACAGTTCTCGTAGAAGTTGTTTTTTTAGAAGAGCCGCAAGACACTACACAAACAGCAAGGAGAAGGAAAAGTAATTTTTTAATCATGCGGTAATTTACTTAATTTTTTCAACAATAAGCTTTGCAACCTGCCTGCTTGCACCTTTTCCACCGAGTTTTTGCTCTAAGGCATAATAATCTGTAAACAGCTTTGCGCGATTGGCTTCATCCAGAATTTTATGCAATTCAGCTTTCAATCGTTTTGTATTAAAATCATTTTGAATCAACTCGGTGACGACTTCTTTATCCATAATTAAATTGACCAACGAAATGTATTTGATATGTTTTACCAAGCGTTTGCCAATTTCGTATTCAATCCAGCTTCCTTTATAGCAAACCACTTCAGGAATTTTAAAAACGGCAGTTTCCAAAGTAGCTGTTCCAGAAGTGACTAAAGCAGCATTTGCAACACTCAACAAATCATACGTACGATTGCTCACAAAATGAACCGCAGCCTTTTTGGTAAAGGTTTCATAAAATGCTTTTTCCTGACTTGGCGCGCCCGCAATGACAAATTGATACTTTGGAAAATCGTCTACTACAGAAAGCATCACGGAAAGCATTTTTGTAATTTCTTGCTTTCGACTTCCGGGAAGTAGCGCAATAATTGGACGATCATCTAAGCTAAATTCAGCTTTAAATTTTTTAGGATCCACAGGTTTTCTATCGGCAATGGCATCTAACAATGGATGCCCTACAAAATGAACTGGATAGTTGTGCTTTTCTTCGTAAAAATCTTTTTCAAACGGAAGAATCACATACATTTCGTCAACATCACGTTTAATCGCTTTGATTCTGTTTTCTTTCCAAGCCCAAATTTGTGGAGAAATATAATAATGTGTAGGAAAGCCTTTTTCTTTAGCCCATTTTGCAATGCGTAAATTAAATCCTGGGTAATCTATAAAAATTAGTACATCAGGCTGATACGCTTCAATATCTTCTTTGCAAATGGAAATATTTTTAAGGATTGTTCTCAGATTCATCAAGACTTTCACAAATCCCATAAATGCTAATTCCTTGTAATGTTTTACCAAAGTACCACCAACTGTTTGCATCAAATCGCCGCCCCAAAACCTAAAATTGGCAGTAGGATCTTGTGTTGCAATGGCTTTCATTAAATTAGAACCATGCAAATCTCCCGAGGCTTCTCCTGCAATAATGTAGTACTTCATAAATATTATGCGAACAATTTATATGCCATTACAAGAATAGCAGTAAAAATGGTGATAATTAATACGCCTTTCGCTTTCGCTTCTTTATTAAATTTTAAAAACCCAAAAAAGGCAACAAAATTTAAAGCAGTTCCAAAAACAACAATAGAACTAATTCCGCCTGATAAAATGCCACGATCCCAAATAACTCCCAAAGTAGCATTTTGACTATATGCAATATATGACATCCACAAAAGTGTCCCTACAATTGTGCAGCACAATCCAGTAATTGCACCAATAATAACTTCTTTATTTTTCATTAAATCCTAAACTATTAAGGTTTTGTATCGCATGATGCGCCGTTAAATCGAATTTTACAGGAACAATAGAAACATATCCGTTTTCCAATGCCCATTCGTCAGTATCTTCGCCTTTATCTTGATTCACAAACTTTCCAGAAAGCCAATAATACTGTTTTCCATTCGGACTCGTACGTTTATCAAAATCTTCTTGCCAATACGCTTTGGCTTGTCTGCACACACGAATTCCTTTAATTTCTTTCTCCTTCAACTTAGGAATATTCACATTCAGTACAACGCCTTCTGGCATTCCGTGTTTAATAACTTTTTTCGTAATTTTCTTTACATAACTCTTGGCTGCTTCAAAATCTGCTTCCCAATCATAATCCAACAAGGAAAAGCCAATAGCCGGAATACCTTCAATACCAGCTTCAACTGCGGCACTCATCGTTCCAGAATAAATAACATTAATAGAAGAGTTAGAGCCATGATTAATTCCTGAAACACAAATATCGGGTTTACGATTCAAAATTTCATTCACGGCAAGTTTTACACAATCAACAGGTGTTCCAGAGCTTGCATATTCAATTTGTGGTCCATCATCAATCGTAATATCATTGCAATAAATAGTAGAATTGGCAGTAATTGCATGTCCCATTCCACTCTGTGGACTATCAGGAGCTACGACAAAAACATCGCCCAATTCGTTCATAACTTCAATCAATGCACGTAATCCTGGTGCGGTAATACCATCGTCATTGGTAACTAAAATTAACGGTTTATCTCTCATAAAAAAAGTGCTTCATTTTGAATTGCTAAAGTACACAATTTAACGTTTATATACATTCCATTTTATCTTTAACAAAAAATTAGTAACAATGTTAAAAAACGGCATGGTTTTTTCTTTATTTTAGTGGAAAATTAAAAAGATTAGCGAAAACCTGTATCTCAAACACAAAACACAAAGAACAGCAAGCTAATTTATGTGATTGAAAAAAACAACATGTCGAAAATACAAGCGTTTATGAGAAGGAATAAAATATATTTAGTTGCACTATTAATTTTTGCAATGGTGTCTTGTGGTTTTGCAAAAAAATCATTTGACGACCCAGAACAAGATAAAACTTTGGTAGACCTCATTTCTTATGTGTTAAGCAGATGGCACTTTAACCCACAAGACATTAATGATGAGTTTTCCGAAAATGTGTACAACGATTTTTTAGAATCAGTAGACCCAATGAAGCGTTATTTTTTAGCGTCTGATATTGAGGAATTTAGTAAGTTTAAAGATAAAATTGACGACGAAATCAAAGAACCTGGCGTTCAATTTTTTAGTTTAGTATATACGCGTCTAATCAAGCGTATGGAGGAATCCAAAAAGTATCAACAAGAAGTATTGCAAACTCCATTTGACTTCACACAAGATGAAACCATCAATAGAGATTATGAAAACTTAGCATTTGCAAATAATGTTTCTGAGTTGAAAGAACGTTGGAGAAAAGAATTAAAATTCTCCACCTTAGCAAACTATGATATCAAACTTCAAGTTGAAAAAAACAAGCAAAAAGAAGACGCATCTTATGTCATTAAAGATGATGTAACTTTAGAAAAAGAAGCGCGAGAATCTACTTCCAAAACATACATTGAGTTTTATGACTTAATGGACGATTTGCAACGTAAAGATTGGTTTAGCATATACATCAATACCATTGTGGAAGAATTTGATCCACACACTTCCTACCTAGCGCCACAAGACAAAGATCGTTTTGACATGAGCATGTCTGGAACCTTAGAAGGAATTGGAGCACGTTTGCAAAAACGTACTGAAGGCGCAAAAATATTCGAAATCATTTCAGGTGGACCAGCATGGAGAAGCAAAAAGTTGGAAGCTGGTGATACAATTTTAAAAGTCGCGCAAGAAGGTGAAGACCCTATTGATATTGTGGGAATGCGATTGGATGATGCGGTAAAATTGATCAAAGGACCAAAAGGAACGAAAGTAACACTTACCGTTAAAAAAGTAGATGGTGCTATTGAAGTCATTACGATCAAAAGAGACTTAGTCGAAATTGAAGAAACCTACGCAAAATCAGCAGTTGTAAAAAAAGGAGAGCGTACCTTTGGTGTGATCAATTTGCCTAAATTCTATGTAGATTTTGAAGATTACAACAAAAGAAATGCAGCAAGTGACGTTAAAAAAGAAATTGAGCGTCTAAAAGAACAAGGCATGGAAGGTTTAGTATTAGACCTTAGAAATAACGGAGGCGGATCGTTAAAAACCGTGGTAGATATGGCAGGATTTTTCATCAAAGATGGCCCTGTTGTACAAGTAAAAAGCTCTGTTGATGGCAAAGAAGTATTAAAAGATGAAGACAGTCGCATTCAATGGGATGGACCTTTAGTAATCTTAGTCAACGAATTATCTGCGTCAGCTTCAGAAATTTTAGCCGCAGCATTGCAAGACTACAAAAGAGCTATTGTCATTGGAAGTAAACAAACCTATGGAAAAGGAACGGTTCAAAATATTGTAGACTTAAATAGATTTGTAAGAGGTGGCGATGGTGATGTAGGAGCTTTAAAATTAACAACTCAGAAATTTTACAGAATCAACGGTGGATCTACACAATTAGAAGGTGTAAAAAGTGATGTTGTAGTCGTAGATAGATATAGTTTTATTGACATCGGTGAAAAAGATCAAGAAAATCCACTACCTTGGGATCAAATTGATCCAGCTGAATACGAACTTTGGGATGGTTATATCGATTATGAAAAAACGATCAGTAGAAGTAAAGAACGTATGGCAGACAATTCGCAATTAAAACTAATTGAAGAAAATGCAAAATGGATCAAGAAAAGACGTGATGACAATGAATATCCGCTGAATTATGCAGCATACAAGAAAGAAGCAGACGAAGATGAAGAATATGCTAAAAAGTTCAAAGCACTTTCAGACTATAATACACAATTGACTTTTACCTCATTACCGTATGAAGAATTGCTCATGCAAAAAGATTCTACGTTAAAAAACAAAAGACAAGCATGGCATGAAGATTTAGCCAAAGATGTATATGTAGAAGAAGCTATCAACGTATTAGGAGACATTCAACTCAACAACATCAAAAAGAAAAAACGATCTGTTGTAAAAGGGTAATACCAAAGACATAAATGAGTAAAAACTCAAATTCATTAACACACTTAGCGCTCCAGAAATTCAAAAAGAATTTTTGGGGCGTTTTCAGTTTAGGTTTTATCATCATCTGCGCGTTTATTGTTGTTTTTGCCTATCTGTTTACACCCGATGATACCAAAAATGCAAATCAAATGCATTTATCAATACATTCTAAAAAGCCAGGATTCTCTGTGCAAATGTTGACGATTCCTTCCACAAAACAAACCAACGAAAGTCTAATAAGCACTCTTTTCTTTGGGAAAGAAAACACCGCAACTGAAATTCCAATTTCAAATTATAGAATTGAAGAAAACACACTCTTCATCACTGAATATTCAGATGGAGTCATCACAGGTGTCGAAAAAGAAATTCCGCTAACTTCCTTTCCAACACTCACAAAAGCAAGTGAAATTCCTACACAATTCATTCAACAAAAAACATTTCATTTAGGTACTGATAAATACGGAAGAGATGTATTGAGTAGAATGCTAATCGGGATGCGAATTTCCTTCACTATTGGCTTTGTAGCCGTATTTATTTCGTTACTCATCGGAATTGCATTAGGTGCCTTAGCTGGTTATTTTGAAGGAAAAGTAGATGCCATCATCATGTGGATTATCAATGTTACGTGGTCCATTCCAACCTTATTACTCGTTATTGCCATCACGCTTACGCTAGGAAAAGGCTTTTGGCAAGTATTTGTCGCGGTCGGACTCACCATGTGGGTTGAGGTTGCCCGAATTGTACGTGGACAAGTACTCAGCGTCAAGCGAATGCAATATGTGACTGCGGCGCGCGCGTTGGGTTATCACGACTTTAGAATCATCATCAAACACATATTGCCAAACATCATGGCACCAGTTATTGTCATCTCGGCAGCAAACTTTGCGGCAGCCATTCTCATAGAAAGCGGTTTAAGTTTCTTAGGAATAGGAGCACAGCCACCTATGCCAAGTTGGGGCGCAATGATCAAAGACCATTACAGTTACATCATTCTTGGAAAACCATATCTAGCCATCATTCCCGGAATTGCCATTATGAGTTTAGTGATGGCGTTTATGTTAATCGGAAATGCGTTGCGTGACGCCTTGGATGTGAAAAACTAATGTATCAACATGTCAATGTATCAATTTGAAAATATGTTAATTTGACAATTAATTGGATTAACAATAAGTTGAAAAGAATATTTAAAATTTAGCATTTAAAATTTAAAACAACCCTTTTGAGAAGAAACAAAATATACCCTTTACTCGTATTATTCATAGGTGCGGCATTCTTAGTCTATGAAAAATATAGTGAAAACGAAAAAGCAAACAGCTACAATCCGAATGTTGAAATTCACGGAACGAAAAAGCAAACCACAGACAGCAAGCCAAAAGAACTAACCAACAAATACTATTTGCCAAACTCTACTACGGGACAAATTGTACATCACGAAGGTTATTCATTGTCGTACCATGAAGCTTTTGAACAAGCAGAATGGGTTGCATACGAATTAAAAAAGGAACAAGTCGTAAATGCAGACATCAAACGTCCATATTTTGAACAAGATACTGCCGTTACAACGGAATCTGCGCATTGGCGAAACTATAAAAATTCAGGCTATGATCGTGGACATTTATGTCCTGCGGCAGACAGACAATATAGTAAAGCGGCGTTTACAGAAACTTTTCTAACAAGCAATATTTCGCCACAAGAACACGAATTTAATGCCGGTATTTGGAACCGATTGGAACAAAAAGTTCGCTATTGGGCACAAAAATACGACGGCATATATGTAGTTACAGGCGGAATTTTAGAAAGTGGTTTAAAAACTATCGGAAGCGAAGACGTAGCCGTCCCAAACTACTTTTTTAAAATATTATTAGACAATTCTAATGGAGAAACCAAAATGATTGCCTTCTTGATGCCACATGAAGAATCAGACAAGCCTTTATACGAATTTGTAGTCGCTGTGGACGAAATAGAAAAACGTACCGGAATTGATTTCTTTCCAGCTTTAGAAGATGCCAAAGAAAATGAACTGGAAGCGGCTACAACCTATAAACAATGGAGTTTTAGAGCGTACTAAACATCATTTACAATAGATTTATTTCATATCGAATAAAGTCGAAATACATTAGAATTCAAGTCATATTTAGAGCTGTTCTTACACTTTCAAAAAAATAACTTGATCTTTTATACATTTTATCAAGATAATTATTTTTTTTGTCTTGATAAGTTGAGCAAAATATCAAGATAAAATATTTTTTCACCTTGATGAAATTTGAAGTCGCTCAAAGGCTAGTATTCATAAGGGTTTGCGGATGATATTGAAATTTATTTAAGATAAAATTAAATATAGAAAAGAGTCGAAACTTTTTCGCAAGGAAACTAAGCAGAAACGCTTGCTAAATGTGATACGAACTTTGCAGGAACTTTGGTAAAAATAAATACTATAAAACAAGCGTTATAAAACCTAATACCAGTTTTGCTTTAAAGTTACTCCATAAAAAGCCCAAGTTTTTGTGGGTAACTTTAAACTGAAAATGCTATAAGTAGCGCATTTACATAAAAATCATTGTATGAAACAAATACTGTATATCGCCTTTGGTGTATTTATAAGCTTACAAGTGGCACATGCTCAAGAAGCAGACAAAAAAGAGCTTGAACATTTTAAGTTCTATCAAAACTATGCAATAGCCATACAAAATGGTAAATGGGGTGTTATTGATGACGATTTTAACTTTGTGATACCGCCTAACTATGAAAAAGTCAGTGCTTTTGTGGTCGGTAGCGATCTTCCTATTGCGATTATGAATGGATATACTTGGGTGAAAAAGAATGATAAATGGGCAGCAATCACTGATAAAAACGAGTTGATAACGCCTTTTAAATACGACTCAGGTGGTGAGTTTCAAAATGGGCAGGCAAACATTGAAATTCGAGGTAAGCATGGAGTTCTTAATACAAAAGGAGAGGAAGTGATTCCAATGCTATACGATTATCCAGTAAGCATAAATAATGATTACTATATTGTGTATAAAAATGGTAAATACGGATACTTAGATGCTAAAGGAAATACGATGATACCAATACAATACGATAGTGCTGCTGATTTTACGGATGGAAAAGCACAAGTAAAAAAAGACAATAAATACTACTTTATCGATAAAAAAGGAAACTGTGTCGCTGATTGTGATGAGCGATAAGTAGCCTAAAGATATACACGCTTTTTATAAAAGCAAGATCGACTAAAAAGAGTATAACTTCTATTCAGATTCTTCTTGCTGTGATTCTAAAATCATATCCTGAATAAACAACGGTAAATCTTTAACCTCATACGTTTTTGGGAAAAAATTATCATTCAAAATACTTGCAGGCGTATAATGTACATCGTTAATATTACACCATTCGCGATGTGAGTTTAATACGTCCATAGCCTTTGAGTTTTCAGAATGTCCAAAGTTTTTATGCCATGTGTCAATATCTCTATCAGCAAACCATGCTTTTAAAGCTGTGTATGATTTTTTAGGATCTTGCAAATACAAATCAACCAATCGGGCAGAAATTTGCGTACTCTTATTTTCAGCATCTGTTGGTACATTAAAAATAAATTCTAACCGAATATCATTTCCGTAAGTGCTCATCAATTTATCATACGATTCAAAGGCTGCCGTACAAAATCCGCATAACGGATTCGTCACTCCTTGAAGTCTTATAGCGCCATTCGGATTTCCAAATACAACACTCAATGGCTCCGGAATTACCTTTGCGTTCAATACACTTTGTTCTTGCAACATGGTTTTAAACAAGGCAGGATTTCGCTTAAATTTTAAAAAATCAGTTTCGGTAACAGCCAATTTTTCATGACTTTCCCAATACGATTTGCAATACATCCAGCCAATATACATCAATAAAAAGATGCCAATAGCTTTCGCAATATATGCTGAATTTACTACCCAAATAAAACTAAACGTACTTGCCAATAATGCAGTTTGAAGCACTAAAATACCCGCAATCAGCAAACATAAAGCACACCATTTTTTCAATACAACTCCTTGTCGATACAATGCGTACAAAACAATAGGAAGTCCGGCTAATGATAATCCTAAAAGTGTAGTTTGGTCAAAACCAATAGAGGATAATATCAAAAATAATCCTGTAAAAAACACAAACGAAGCATCACTCAATGAAATGATTCCAAAGAGTTTATTTCCTGCGGTATTAATCACATCACCACACGTACTATTTTTTGAAATTGCTCCACAAACTTTAGCAACAGCTTTGCTTTTTATCCCTAAATCTTCTCGGATAATTAATACGCTAATGTACAAGCCAACCAAAGTTAATGCATTATATAATAAATAGGTAAGACTGAAATTGAGTATCACATTGGTAGAAGCAACTGCGGCAATAATAAAGTAGGGCAACGCCGTTTGAATAGACTTGGTATTGACTGTTTTTTCAAGTGCTTCAACAGCTACAATAGTTCCTGTCCAACGTTCTGTAAATACGGCTTCGGATATTTTTTCTTTCTTCTCGTCCGCATTGGTAATCTGTATCATGTCGCGTTTCCTTTCAACAAGCACCACTTCGTCACCATTTTCGGTGTTGATGAGTGCTAAAAAAGAAGGCGGCATTTGCGATAGAGCTTCTTTTGGTACAGTAGCGGCAAGGTTTTCAATTTCAAAATAATCCAACGTATCGGTAATCGATTTTAAACTTGGATATTCAGGATGTGATAATAATTGCAGATTCAAACGTTCGCGATCGACATCTAAATAACTATTATTCGTTAACAAAGAAAGTATAATATGTTCCATCTAATTTATTTCAATTTGGTAGGGGAAATTAAAATTTCAATACAGCTAGCTAAAGATAGAAAGTATTTTTGAAGTAGGAAGTATTGAAGGTTATTTTTAAAATTTTGACTGTTCAATTTATAAAATAAATAGGATTCAAAAAAAGGAAAGCGAACCGAAGTCCGCTTACAATATTATGCAGCACAAGGAGAGTTCACTGATAAAAGACAGAATGGTGGAAACCATCCACCACCACAAAGTTCACAGTCTCTTTGGTTTGTTGGCCAACTTCCACCTGTAATTTTACGCTGATCTTCTTTACTTAAAACGGTTCCTAACTTTGAAATACTTTTTAACATGATTTATAATTTTTTGGTTAAACATACCAAAAAGTACAAAAGCTAAGGAAAAAGTCTTTACGGGAAGCCCGTACTTAACGTTTTTGTAACAGTTTTTGAAAATGTAATTTGATAAGAAGCAATTACCTCTTATTCATCTGATTTGTTTCAGTCTATTATAAACAAGGCGAGTCTATGGGTAAGGCACACAATGGAGCAGTCCATTCGCCACCGCAAAAGTTACATTCTTGTAAGTTTGTTGGCCAATTTCCACCTGTAATTTTACGCTGATCTTCTTTACTTAAAACGGTTCCTAACTTTGAAATACTTTTTAACATGATTTATAATTTTTTGGTTAAACATACCAAAAAGTACAAAAGCTAGGGAAGAAGTCTTTACGGGAAGCCCGTACTTAACATTTTTGTAACAGTCTTGCGTTTAGTTAATTTCCATTCGCAATGAAAAAATATAATTATAGGCTCTGTTTTTCAGTTAGTTCTATTATACCAGTTTCGCTTTAAAATTACTCAATAAAAAGGCAGTTATTTTTTCTTTAGGCAAAAAAGAAAATGCAAGCATAGCCATAGCTACGGTTAAATTTTATTTTGAAGAATAAAGGAAAAAGCCCAAGTTTTTGTGAGTAATTTTAAGGTGAAAATGGTATTAGTCTTTATTCTAGAATCTAACAGCACTTGCGCTGAGCTTGTCGAAGCGTAGCGGTCTTTTATCTTTAGTCGGACAATAATGATTACCATTCATTAATCCGATTCGCATCCAGCTTAATAAAAATAAAAAGCAAAATAGTAAATCCCCAAAGTCCTGAACCACCATAACTGAAAAAAGGTAGCGGAATTCCAACGGTTGGGAAAAGTCCAATCACCATTCCGATATTAATCGCAAAGTGAAAAAATAGAATGGCGGCAACACTATACCCAAATACACGACTGAACTTCGATTTTTGCTGCTCGGCGCGATGTAAGATTCGTAATAACAATGCCACAAAAAGAAAAATCACGATAGAACTTCCCACAAATCCCCATTCTTCACCAACGGTTGTAAAAATGTAATCGGTATCTTGTTCAGGAACAAAATCACCCTTAGTACGTGTTCCTTTTTGCCAACCTTTTCCGAAAAATCCTCCTGAACCAATGGCAATTTCAGACTGATTGGTGTTGAAACCAAAAGTTCTTCGAATCTTTTCAAGCTTTTCAGGATCTTTTTCTAAGCCTAAAACCAAGGTAAAACGATCGCGATGATGTTGTTGAAATACGTTGTAGAAAATATAGTTTACGGCTAAAATAAATCCGATAGCCGCCACTAAAGAGGTAATTGATAAGGCTCTTTTTCGCTTTAATTTCTTCCTAAAGAAGATAAAAATACAAGACAAACCGATAACAAGTGTCGCAATAATAGTATAGATGTAGCCTATTTTGAGCGTGATGACAAATAACAGCACCAATAAAAAACCGACCCATAGGTAAATAGGAGGCAAACCTTCTCTGTATAAGACAAAAAAGAATGCCAAATACACCATGGCGCTTCCTGCATCGGGTTGCAACATAATGAGTACAGGTGGCGCTAATATGATCGCAAATGCAATAAGCTGATCTCGAAATACATTGATGTTTGTTTGAATATCACTCAGAAATTTTGCCAATGCAAGTACTGTTGCCGCTTTTGCAAATTCAGAAGGTTGAAGCGTAAAACTTCCAATGGCATACCAAGAAGTTGCCCCATTTATATTTTTACCAAATACCGTTAATCCCAATAAACTCAGGAGTCCAGCAATATAAATAATACTTGAAAATCGTTCGTAAAATTTGGCTTCTATCGATAAAATAAGAATGATAAGAAAGATACTTGTGACAATAAACACCAATTGTTTTCCATACAATTGAGTCATGTCAAAAATACCGGTAGAACTATCCGTAACGGAAGCCGAGTAAATATTTATCCAACCAATTCCAACTAATAGAAAATAGAGGAGAATGGAAAGCCAGTCAATCTTTTTAACAAATTTAGCTTCTCTACTCATTGATGGTAAATGGTTTTCCGCTCAAAGGTTTTGAGTATTCTTCTTCCAAACTTTTTTCTAAAACCAATTTTTCCATATCCTTCAAGGTAATTTCACCTTTTAGATATAACTCTATCATCAAGCTAGAAATTTTTCCTGCCCATCGTGATCCATAATAGCCATTTTCTACAAAAACGGCAATGGCAATTTTAGGATTATCTTTTGGTGCAAATGCAATAAATATAGAATGATCGGTTAGTTGTTTTCGTTCTCCATCAATAATAGCAAAGTTTTCAGCAGTTCCTGTTTTTCCACAAATTTCAATACCAGGCACATTTAAAAAACGAGCAGTTCCACCTTTTTCCATGCTAAATACATCGTGCATTCCTTCAATTACGGGATCAAAATGTTGGGCATCAATGGTAGTATATTTTTTCTCTGTAAAATGTTTGTTTTCTATTGGATTACCATCTATTTCTTTAATGATATGCGGTGTATAATAAAAACCTCTGTTGGCTATTGCCGCCGTCATATTTGCCAATTGAATAGGGGTTGCTTCTACTTGACCTTGCCCGATAGCATTCGAAATTGTGTTTAAAACATGCCATTTATTATGTTTAAAAAAGCTATTGGTATAATAATCGCCAGATGGAATTCTTCCTGCACGTCCGGTAGATAAGTCATTTCCGAAATAATCGCCCAAGCCAAAACTTTTAATATGATCGCTCCAAACGTTCATTCCTTCGCGCGGTGTATCATATTTACTTATAATTTGACGATAGGCATTGGCAAAATACGCATTACACGATTTGGCAACACCACTAATCATATTTCTTTGTCCACTTCCGCAGTGACAACCCATTTTTCGTCCGCCTCTTCCGTACGCATATCCATGATGACAAGTGTACACTGTTTCTGGTGTTAAAACGCCTTCTTGTAACGCTACCAAAGCATTCAAGGTTTTAAATGGTGAACCTGGTGCATACGAAGCTAATAAACCTCTGTCGTATAAGGGTTTGTTAATAGAATCGTAATGCAAAGCACTGTAATTTTTAGAACGTTCCCGTCCGACCAATAAATTTGGGTTGTAGCTTGGTGCAGAAATTAAGGCTAATATTTCTCCTGTAGATGGCTCAATGGCAACAATTCCGCCACGTTTATTTATCATTAACTTTTCGCCATATTCTTGTAATTTACTATCAATGGTGATTTTAATATCTTTTCCGTTTACGGGAAGTGTATCATTTTTTCCGTTCTCAAACGGACCTAATATTTTATTGTGAATATCTTTTTGAAGATATTTTACTCCTTTTATACCACGCAACTCGTCTTCATACGATTTTTCAATCCCGGTTCGTCCAATCAATTCTCCTGATTGATATTCAGGATTTTTCTTTAAATCGGCATCATTTACTTCACTAATAGAACCCAAAACATTGGCGCCAACCGCAGTTTGGTAATTACGGATGGAACGTTTTTGAATGTAAAAACCTTTAAATCGGTGCATTTTTTCTTGAAGAAACGCATATTCTTTTTTAGACATCTGCGCTACAAATACAGACGGAATTCGCCAAGAATAGTCTTTTGCTTTTTGTAATTTTTGCTCAAATTCTTCTTCAGAAATACGCAATAATTTACAAAATTCGGTTCTATCAAAATCTCTTACATCATTTGGAATCACCATGACATCATACGATGGCTGGTTCGCCACTAGAAGATTTCCGTTTCTATCGTATACATAACCACGTTCGGGATAATCATATACGGTTTTAATGGCACTATCATTTAGAAACGTTGTAGCAGTTGCATCTTCATTAAAAATTTGAAGATAGGAGAGTCTTCCTGTGTAGATGACTCCAACAGAGATAACAACAAGGTATAACAAAAGTTTCCTCATGAATTTTTTCTACTAAATAAAGTTATTGATAATGTGATGATTAGAATGGTAAAGATACTAAAGAATACTGTATTTTTTAGGATAAGTAGGATATTTGAAATGTTAAAAATCTCTAATAAAAATAAAAAGAAATGATGTATAACCACAATCATGGTAATATACACGATTCGTTGTCCGAAAGCTGTATTTTCTAGTTTTATAGATTGATATTCATAGCTAATTCCAAAGGCAAAGCGCAATACAAAAGGACGTATATAAGCAATAATTAAACAAGCTGCGGCATTGGCACCACCTGAATCAGAAAACAGATCAACCGCTAAACCTAAAGCAAAAGCAAGGATAAGAAACAGACTTCTGTTCGCATTGAATGGAAATAAAAATATGAAATAGATGTACACCATCGGGTTTATGTAGCCCAAGAAATTGATATGATTGCATATCAATACTTGCGCCAATACTGCAACTACAAACCGGAGACTATTCCAAAATATAACAGAACCCATTTAATTTTCAGGAGCTAATAAGTTATCAATTTCTTTTCGATGCAAATTTTCAATGACATATACATGTTCTAAATTGGTCATATCATTAAATAATTGCACGTTTACTACATATAAATTTTCGGTGGTATTGAGCGTAAAGTCTTTTACAGTTCCAATAGGAATGCCTTTTGGAAATAGGGTAGAGTTTCCACCTGTAATAATGGTGTCGTTTTCTTTAAACTTAGCTAGTTTTTCTAAATCGATCAATTGTACAACATTCGGGTCTTTTCCATTCCAAATCAACGTGCCATAATGATTCGTATTCTTCAATTGCGCATTAATTTTAGAGATTGAATTTAAAATACTAATCACCGTAGTATGACTATTTCCAACGTTGTCCGTAACTCCAATAATTCCGTCGGAAGTAATCACGCCCATATCGGTTGTTACACCATCAGAAGCGCCTTTGTTAATCAATAAAACATTGTTAGGATTGGAATAACTATTCTTGGTAATTTTGGCAGCGCGTAACAAATAATCAGTTGGGTAAGAAGTGCTATCAATAAATTTTAAGGTATCCAAACTATCTTTTTTGTTGTATAAAATAGTTTTCAATTGCCGATTTTCCTCAACTAATTTTTCATTTTCAGATTGTAATGAAAAATACGAAGAAACGCCATTGGCTTTTTCGTAAACGCCGCCTGTAAGCCAATTGGCAGAATTGATAAATTTACTTTTATGATAGGAATGTGATTGAATGGTAAACACAAGCGAAATAAATAGCAACAGCATGAAGAGAATAAAATTTTTATTCTTTATCAAAAAATTAATAATCTGTTGCATCTACTTTTGTCTTCTTATTTAATCAATATGCTTTTGAATTTGCTTAAGTTTTTCAGGGTAATTCCTGTTCCACGTACCACAGCTCTTAAAGGATCTTCCGCAATATATACGGGTAAATCTGTTTTTTGAGACAATCGTTTATCAAGTCCACGCAACATAGATCCACCACCGGCAAGATAAATTCCGGTATTGTAAATATCAGCTGCTAATTCTGGAGGCGTTTGTGATAAAGTTTCCATGACCGCATCTTCAATACGTAAAATAGACTTATCCAACGCTTTGGCAATTTCTCGATAGGATATTTGCACTTGCTTCGGTTTCCCTGTTAACAAATCACGTCCTTGAACAGACATTTCTTCTGGCGGAACTTCTAAATCTTCCGTTGCGGCTCCAATTTGAATTTTTATTTTTTCGGCAGTACGTTCTCCAACATACAAGTTGTGTTGCGTACGCATATAATATACAATATCGTTCGTAAATACATCACCCGCTACTTTTACCGATTTGTCACAGACAATTCCGCCTAAAGCAATCACGGCAATTTCAGTAGTTCCACCTCCGATATCAACAATCATGTTTCCTTTTGGTTGCATAATGTCAATTCCGATACCAATCGCTGCTGCCATTGGTTCATGTATCAAATACACTTCTTTTCCGTTGACACGTTCCGCAGATTCTTTCACCGCACGCATTTCTACTTCTGTAATTCCTGAAGGAATACAAATGACCATACGAAGTGAAGGCGGAAATAATTTCTTTTTAAGCGCAGGAATATTTTTGATAAACATACTAATCATCTTTTCAGATGCATCAAAATCAGCAATCACACCATCTTTTAACGGACGAATGGTTTTGATATTCTCATGGGTTTTCCCTTGCATACGAGCAGCTTCCTGTCCGACAGCGATAATTTTGTTAGATATTCTATCCCTGGCGACAATAGATGGACTGTCAACAACCACTTTATCATTATGAATGATTAGTGTGTTTGCGGTTCCTAAATCTATTGCTATTTCCTCTATTAAGAAATCAAAAAATCCCATCTGTTGTATTTGCTATTTATATACGTTTATAATTCCGTTTTTCGTGACTTATAAAGGTACAAAAAATTAATGTTTAAAGTGTCTTATTCCTGTAAATACCATTGCAATATTAGCGGAATTGCAATAATCAATACTTAATTGATCTTTTATAGAACCTCCTGGCTGAATTACCGCTTTAATTCCTGCATTTCCTGCAATTTCCACACAATCTGGAAACGGAAAAAATGCATCGCTTGCCATGACAGCTCCTTCTAAATCAAATTTAAAACTATTTGCTTTCACAATAGATTGATTTAATGCATCAACTCTACTTGTTTGTCCTGTTCCGCTTGCGCACAATTGTTTGTTTTTGACTAAAACAATCGTGTTTGATTTTGTATGCTTACACAATTTAGAAGCAAACAATAAGTCTTCTAACTGCGCATCTGTTGGTTTATTGTTGGTTGCGTACGTTAAATCGTCTAACGCATCCGTTTTTGCATCTTTATCTTGAACTAACACACCATTTAAGCATGTACGAACTTGCGTTGCTGGTAAGGCAACTTCATTTTGAATTAAGATGATTCTGTTTTTCTTTCCTTTCAGAATTTCCAAAGCATCATCCGTATATGCTGGCGCGATGACTACTTCGCAAAATAGATTGTGAATTTCTTCCGCAGTTGCTTTATCAATTGTAGTATTTGCAATTAAAATTCCACCAAAAGCAGAAACAGGATCGCCCGCCAAGGCATCAATATACGCTTGATGAATGGTTGATCGGGTTGCAAAACCACAGGCATTGTTGTGTTTTAGAATCGCAAATGTAGGATCGTCGTGTGTAAACTCGCTCATCAAGTTGACAGCGGCATCTACATCTAATAAATTGTTATAGCTTAATTCTTTTCCGTGAAGTTTGTCAAACATATCGTCAAACTTCCCAAAGAAGAATCCTCGTTGGTGTGGATTTTCACCATAACGCAATACTTTCCCTTCGGTTTCACTTATTTTCAACGCTGCAATTTCATGATCTTGATTGAAATAGTTGAAAATAGCCGTGTCATAATGAGAAGACACATTGAATGCTTTTGCAGCAAACGCTTTTCTGTTTTCTATGGAAAAATGACCTTCTTGTGCTTCTAATAAACTTAAAAAGTCAGCATAATCGTTTACAGAAGATACACAAAGTACATCGGCAAAGTTTTTCGCGGCAGCTCTAATTAAGGAAATTCCGCCAATATCAATTTTTTCAATAATATCGGATTCGCTTGCGCCAGATGCGACTGTTTTTTCAAATGGATATAGATCAACAATGACAATATCTAGTTGTGGAATTTCGTATTGTGCCAACTCCGCAACATCACTTTCGTTGTGTTGACGATTTAGAATTCCTCCAAATACTTTAGGATGTAATGTTTTTACGCGACCGCCTAAAATAGAAGGATATGAAGTTACATCTTCTACGGGAACGACAGGAATACCAAGGTCTTTGATAAATTTTTCCGTGCCACCAGTAGAATACATGGTGATGTTTAGTGCATGCAGTTTTTCAACAATTGGCGCTAATCCGTCTTTGCTAAAGACCGAAATTAAAGCTGATTTTGCTTGTTTCTGGGAATTCATTCGAGTTGTGTTGTTTTGTGTGTTGTTGTGAAGCTGCAAAAGTACTAATTACCACTAAAAAAACACCTTCTTATCGAAAGAAAAAAACAGAGAAATTCAACTTATTCTGAGATAGATAGCAGAATTAAATTATATGCCTGCTTTTTGTTAAATAGTTACTGTGTCACCGCATAAAAAGTGAAGTGCTATTTTGTCTCAAAGCGAAATCAAGTTTTTAACAAAGATTTACTTCAAAGCTATCTCACTACTCACTACTAAAATCTCAAAACTTATGACAAAATTTCCGCCACTTTCGCATTGATAAATTCTAAAAATTCTTCGTCTTCTTTTGTGAATGGATCTGGCGTGTGTGAATCAATATCAATTTGACCAATGTTTTCACCATTCACAAATAACGGAATTACAATTTCTGCTTTTACATGAATGCTACATGCGATGTAATTGTCCTGTGCTTTTACATCAGGCACTAAGAAGTTTTGGTTGGAAACCGCCACTTGTCCGCAAATTCCTTTCCCAAACGGAATAATGGTATGATCTGTGGGTTCGCCGGCAAAAGCTCTTAATTTAAGTTCGGGCTTATCGCCATTTTTAAAATAAAATCCAACCCAATCATAATGTGAAATATTTTCTTGAAGTAATTCACATACTTTGGTCATGCGTTCGTCTACGGAAAGTTTTGTATCAGATACGATGGCTACAACTTCGGGCTTATAGATGGCTAATTTCATGTTTTATTTGCTTTAATGTTGGCAAAAATAGTCGAAAAATATAGAATTAGCTTTCATAACCTATCGAATAAAGTTGTTTAAAAAATGAATCTTACAAAATTTGGCAAAAATGTGAGTTTTTCAAAAGCTTTACAGTAAGTTTGTACGAGTTGATCTTTAATTCGTATTGTGTTAGAAAGTATAAAACGCTATAAATCTGCTCTCGGATTTATGATAAAATTCTTTGTGGTATACGCCGTTTTAACGTTTGTATACAGCCTGTATTTGTCTAATTTTGAAGGCGAAATAGACGGAATTACCCGAATTGTTGCACAACAAACCAAACTTATTATTAATGTATTTGACTATCAAGCAGAAGTCGTTCCGCATGAAGCCGAACCTACTATGAAATTGTTGGTAAATGATACTTACGTTGGACGCATTGTAGAAGGTTGTAATTCAGTTAGTGTATTAATTTTGTTCATCACGTTTGTAATTGCCTTTACAGGAAATCTGAAAAACACGCTACTTTTTGTTGTTGTGGGAAGTATTTTGGTATATCTCGCTAACTTGTTACGGATTGTTGTTTTAGGCATTGGATTGTATCGGTATCCGCAATACGAAAACATATTACATCATATTGTATTTCCGACTATTATTTACGGAATGGTGTTTTTGTTGTGGATGTTTTGGGTGCAAAAATTTTCAAAAAAGTAAATGAGAAAAGTCTGGAAATATATTTTGATTGGTTTCCTTTTCGGATTGCTCGTATTGATTAGAGCATTTGAGAACGAACTTTTTTATGATCCTTTTTTAAATTTCTTCAAAGACGATTATTTACAAGCAAATATTCCCGAATATAACACTTGGCTATTGTTTTTGAATCATATTTTTAGATATGGTTTGAATATGATTGTTTCCTTAGGAATTATCTACATTGCGTTTGAAAATCGTCATGTATTGAAGTTTTCCTTCGGGTTGTATATTGTCGCTTTCGTGATTTTAGTGGCTTTCTATTTTTATCTAATTCAACACACTTTAGCAAACGATTATTTACTCACGTTTTACGTACGCCGCTTTCTGATTCAACCGCTTTTTGTCATGATTTTACTGCCCGCTTTTTACTATCAGCGAAAAATAAAGCATGAAGAAGTATAGCGGTTGCTTCACTTCGACTCCGTTCAGTGCAAGCGCTCTTGGATTGTTAGACAGCGTAGGTATTAGAAATGTGTTACACTGAGCGGAGTCGAAGTGTTATTCTTCGTCTTCAGTTAGTGTAATTATTCTTTTTTCAGAGATAAGACTTCCATTTTTAGAAATCCCTTCAATAAACATCGTAATTCCTTGTAAATCTTTATGTTGTATGGTAAAATCATACGAGCCTCTTCTTGGAATATAAATAGTTGGAAGCCAATCGACAGCACCATATTTTTTGTAGGCATCATTTGAAAACGATTGGTATTTGGGTGCATAATATTGTTTGGCGACGCTAAATCCAATAGGTGGCTCACTATATATATACGAATCTCTTCTAACTGTGGAGGTTTCTGTTAAAGGCGTTTGGCGTGTAAATATTTTAATCACACCACCCGTTCCGCGGAATCCATATCCCAAACCACTTTTGTCAATAATAATCCGTTCTACTCTTGCCATGGAAAAGTTTGCCAACATGTCAAAATTAGTTAATGGATTACCATCTAGAAACACCAAAGGAGATACATTGCCATTGCCTTTTTCAGCGTAAGCGGTAGTGCCTCCTCCAATGGAAGCTCTTTCTTTTGAACTTGGCAATCCGCCAAGCGTTAGCGTTCTTCTTGAGGTAATTTCTAACCTTCCTAAAGATACAGCTTCCGTTACATCAAAACCGCTGTATTGAATGAATTCACTAACTCTTTGAAATCGCAAATATTCTTCTTCGGTAATTTTTGTTTCTACGCCATTGACCATCATCGGATCTTTTACTTCTTTCTTTTTGTTTGTAGCGTTTAAAATAACTGCGTTTAGTGCTTCTGCATCTGAAGGAAAGAAACCGTCTGGAAGGCTGAACATATTTTTTTTACCATGAAAAACACGATCTACAGCAGCGTTTTCAGGAAGTACATCTTTTTTGTTTGATACATTGTATTGTACATATAATTTTGGCGGCAAAAATTCTTTTTTATCACTGATGTACGAGAAACGTAATTTTTCGTCGGCTTCAGGATAGATATCATAAATCACAAATTTTCGTTCGTCATCAATAGGAATGTATTGTGCTTTTTGATCTTTGGTGTCATGTAAAAATATCCCTTGGATTCCTTTTTGGGGAAAGTTTACAGTTCCATTAATCGTAATTCCTTGCGAAGCGATCGGTTGTTTTGATTGCTCTTGAAAAATAGCGGTCCAATCGTATTTGCTCCAACCTTGTGTAATGAGTAACGCGTCCAATGCTTTTCTTTTTGTTTTGGTAGTGTTTGGAAAGTAGCACTTCGGGTTTTCAATTGCTCCACGGATGTATGGTTTTAAATAGAAACTTGAAAATATATTGTTTGCCGGATTGTATCCTTCGGTAGTTTCTGGAAGAATGGAAATGCTGACATTGGCTTCACTAATTCCAGATTTATTTTTGATTAAGTACAATGAAAATTTAGAAAAATCACCTTCTGTTTCTGTCTTTTTAATCACCACAGAAAGATTTTTGGCTTCTTTTCTATTGAAAAACATCCGTTCTAAAATAGGTATTTTGCCATCAAATAAAGTAATTGTATTTACACCATGAAACAGTCTGTTTCGAGGAATTGATAACGCAACAGTTTCTGTGTTTTTAAACGAAAACGGCATGGAACGAACCCAACCATCTTTATGAATTAAGAGTGTGTATTCTTTAGAACGAATACTACGTAATGTTTCAGAATTTGTATGAAGCGAAATTTTTAAACTATCTTTTACTAAATTATCAACTTGAATGGCAATTCCTGTTGGTGCGACTTTGGGCAAGAGTTGTTCGCTCGTTTTGTCTTCCTCAAAGGTAGTTTTTGCTTTGTATTGAATCGTGTTTTCAGGAACTAGTTTAAAAACGCCAAAACCTAAGTTGTTACTTTCAAACGTAGTCACTTCATCGCCATTTTCATGGTAAATAGTTCCATTGACATAGATGCCTTTTCCTTCTTCATTAATCGCTTTGAAAGCGATGGTATTTTCTACACCTTTTACCAAATGTCCGCCTTCAGGGAGAAACTGAATGTCGTATTTTTTAGTAGTTGCGTCTGCTATTTTTTGAGTAGAAACTTCTTTGCCGTAAATCGTGATTTCTTCAATAAATACTTCCGTAGATTGTTCATCAAGCATTTGCTGTGTTGCGGCTTTTATATAATAGGTTCCTGAACGAATAGATTTGTCGAGTTGCAGACTTCCGTTGGTACATCCATTCCGAATGCGGAATAATTCTTTGTGTATTTGCTCGCCATTTTCATCATACAAACCTACATGTAAATTCGTAGAAACGGTTGATATTTCTTCATTTCGTTTATGGAAAATGTAGCCTTTAAACCAAATTTCTTCCCCTATTAAATAGGTGGTTTTATTCAAGTGGATAAATACGGTTTCTTCTTGTGAGGTTTTAAAATGTGTTTGGTAACGTTCGGCAATAGAACTTTCGGTTTGCGCAAAAAGTTGTAATGCAATAAGTGATAAAACACAAAAAAGTTGGTATTGCTTTTTCATAGGTAACAGGGATTAATCGGTTTACTTTTTCTAAAATAATAACAGCAAGAAATTATTTCTTGGATGCCTTTTTATAAAGTATATTTTGCTGGGGCAAATTTACTTTTAATGACGGTTTTCTTATTAGAAGTTTTTTAAAGAATGGGATTCTTTACCAATACAACCTATGATTTTATAGGGAACAAAAATGATCGTTTGTTTAATATTAGTTGAATTAAAGATACTTATTTTTTTAATTGCTAGCGTACTTGAATGGTTCTTTTTTCTGAAATTAAATCGCCACTTTCCGAAATTCCTTCAATAAACAGCGTGATATTTTTGGTACGCGTATCAAATATTTTAAAAGTTGTTGCTTCGGTTTGTGTCAATTTCAATGTAGGAATCCAGGCAATAGCACCATAGTTTTCAAAAGTGCTGTTGAGGTACGAACTGTATTTGGGTGCATAATATGTTTTTGCAGGCGTAAACGCAAATGGTGCTATGTCGCTAGTAAACATTTTGTCCAATTCTCCTTGTTTCAACAAAGGTGTTCTGCGTGAATAAATTTTGATGACACCACCAAAACCCGCATTCATTCCTTCACCCAAACCTGTTTTGTCAATAATGATTCTTTCTACATTTGCCGTTGCTAAATTGTTTAGAATATTGAAACTGCTCAACCGCGCACCGTCAAAATAAATGACAGGTGAAGCCACAGGTTGTCTTCGGGTAACAATAGAAACTCTACCCAAGGTTTCGGAGACTTCATACCCGTTGAATTGTATAAAATCTATGATATTTAAAAATCGAGCAGTTTCCTCTTCTGTAATATCGGTTACTTTTCCGTTGACTAAAATAGGGTCTCTTTTTTGTTCTTTTTTTTCAGCCTTGATAATTACAGCTTCTAATTGTTCCGAGTTGTCATAGAAAAAGTTTTCAGGCAATTGAAAGTCTGCCGAATTTGATTGTGTAGCCGTATTTTGCATTAAAACAGCTTCTGAAATTGCGTCTTTTTCATTGCTTATGCTAAAGCGAAGATATATACTTGGTCTTCTGAAAATTCCTTTTTCTGACATGTATGAAAAGCGGATTTCTTCGCCTTCTTCCAAAAAGAAATTGTCAATGATAAATGTTTGATTTTCATCAAGATCTATAAATTGAGCAGAATGATTTTTAGTTGCGTATAAAAATAGACGATCAACACCCGAATTTGGGCGATTTACTTTTCCTGTAATGCTAATTCCGTTTTCAAAACGATGCAACGCATTTGGTTTTTCGTCAAAAATGGATTTCCAATCGTAGCGACTCCAACCTTGCGTTAATAATAAAATATCAAGCTCATATTTTTTCTTTCGATCCATGTCTTGAAAATAATATTGCGGATTTTCAACCGTGCCTTTTACCAACGATTTTAAATAAAAACTCGAAATAATATTGTGATCGGGGCGGTAACTTTTTGTCATTTCAGGCAATATAGAAATGCTAATATTTGCGTTTTCAGCTAACTTTAGGTCACGGATAGAAAGTAACAGCGAATCGTTGATTGTGTTAAGTTTGGAAACCACAATATTTGATTTCTTTACAAAAAAATCATTGAAGAACAATCGCTCTAAAATAGGATTGTTTTCATCATCAAATACCGTAATGGTATTTATTCCTTTAAACAAGTCTTTTTTAAGAACACTTATGATTTTTTCGGTGGAATTGTCAAAAGAAAGTACAACCGTTTTTTGATTTCCGTTTTGATGGATTAATATTTTGTATTTCTTGGAAGGATTTGCCGCTAAAGTTGCTGCATTTGTATTAAAATTGATGATGACTTTATCAGGAAACGGATTATTCAAAATCATAGAAATACCCTTTTCTTGTGCTTTTGGCAACGCTTGATTGAGTACCGTTCCATCGTTTAATTTAATTTCAGCAGTATAGTGTTGATTGGTTTTGGGTTGAAATAAAAATTTACCCAAACCTAAGCCATTTCCTTGAAAAAAAGCTACTTCCTTTTTGTTTTCATCGTATACAATTCCTGAAGCAACCACGCCTTTTCCATGTTCGTTGATGACTTTAAAACCAATCGTATTTTTCGTATTTGCAACAATATGTCCGCCTTCTGGTAAAAACTGAAAATCGTATTGTGCTACTTTTTCAGTGGTATCTTTTTTGGTAGTTTCTTCGGCAATAATTTCTATTTTTTGGATGAACGCATTATTTTCTTTAAAATTTTTCATCCAATTGGTTTCTGCCTTTATATAATACGTGCCTGAAGTATAGGTAGAATCGATTAAGAAATTCCCTTTTGCTGTACCGTTTTCCGCTTTAAATAGTGCGCTTTTAAGTTGCTTTCCTTTTTCATCATAAATAGCCACATTGATATTTGTAGTCGCTTTTGAGGTCAGTTGATTTTTTTGATCGAAAGTATATCCTTTAAACCAAATTTCTTCTCCTTTCAAAAAGGTTGTTTTGTTTAAATGAATATGTAGTGCTTCTCTGGGAAGTGTGAAGTAGGCAGCATATTCGTCTTCCACCGTTTTTTCTTGACTAAAAATAGGTGAAGTACTCAGCAAAAAGATAAAAAGGTAAAGGTATTTGAATTTCATGTTGAATCGGTTCATTTTAGTGCTGTAAAAATAAAGGATTGTAAGTGGTTACTTTCTTAAAAATATCCTAATGTTTATAAAAAAAAGAGGCTATCTGAAAAGTTGTCATTACAAATAAAATGAAGCAATCTGTTAAATTTAAGGTATTGATTTACAGATTGCTTCAGGATTATATTTTCGACTCCGCTCAATGTACTTCTTCGCAAAGACGTATTTTTTACTTTTCGGACAGTTTCTTCTGTAAGTATATGTTTGAAACGTTTACACTGAGCCAAGCAGAAGTATTAACGCACTTGAATTGTTTTTTGCTCAGAAATTAAATCACCATTCTCTGAAATTCCTTCAATAAACAATGTGATGCGATCTGTTTCAGTATCAAATACTTTAAAACTAGTTGCTTGCGCTTTTTCTAATTTTAATTCTGGAATCCACGAAATTGCCCCATATTCTTGAAAAATATCGTTTTGGAAGGAAGCATACTTTGGTGTATAAAACTTTTTGGAAGTCGAAAATGCCAAAGGAGCTTCGGAAGCTAAGTACATTTTGCTGCCTTCTTCTTCTTCAAATAGCGATGTGGTTCGTGTGTAAATTTTAATGACACCACCAAAACCTGCATTCAACCCATATCCGAAACCATTTCTGTCTATGATAATGCGTTCTACATTTGCTGTAGAAAAGTTAGATAATATACTAAAGTTGTACAATAGAACATCATTGAAAAAAATTGTAGGTGACGCACTTGGGCTTCTTCTCGTTCGAATGGAAACATTACCTATGCGGTCAGAAACTTGATAGTTTCCAGTAAATGCAATAAAATCTGTAATGTTATAAAAGCGATTGTAATGTTCCATCGTAATATCGGTTACAACTCCATTTGCTAAAATTGGATCTCTGTATTTTTGTTTTTTATCTGCTTCAATGACAACTTCGTCTAACACTTCGGTATTTTTACCAATAAAACCTTTTGGTAGCGAAAAGTTTGCAGTGGTAGTATTAGCTGTTTTTGTATCGTTTAAAATCACTTCTGAAATATGATCTTCTTTATTTGTGATGATAAATCGAAGATACATGCTCGGTTTTTTGAAAACTCCTTTTTTATCGGTGTACGAGAATCGAATTTCCTCGCCTTCTTCTAAAAAGAAATTCGTAATAGTAAAATTTTGATCTTTGTCTAATTCAATAAATTGAGCCGATTGGTTTTTTGTAGAATGTATAAATAAACGCTCAATGCCTGATGTTGGTCTATTAACTTTTCCTCGAATGGTAATTCCGTTTTCAAAACGATGCAACGCATTTGGTTTTTCTTCGAAAATTGTTTTCCAATCGTAGCGACTCCAACCTTGTGTGAGTAATAAAATATCAAGTTCATACTTTTTCTTTCGGTCCATATCGTGGAAATAATATTGCGGATTTTCCACAAAACCTTTGATATGTGGTTTTAAGTAGAAGTTGGAAAGAATGTTGTGCGTAGGATTGTAACTTTTGGTCATTTCTGGTAAAACAGAAACACTAATAGTCGCATTTTCTTGTAGTGCTAATTCGTTGATGGAAAGTAAGATAGAATCTTTAATAGTATTCAGTTTAGAAACATTGATGCTTGCTTTTTTTACGAAATAATCATTAAAAAATAAGCGTTCTAACACCGGATTTTCATCGTTGTCAAAAACAGTTATGGTATTGACACCTTTAAAAAGATCACTCTTCGGAACACTGATTACTTTTTCAGTAGAATCCTCAAACTTTAATCCAAGTGTTTTAAGGTTTCCGTTTTGATGAATAAGTACTTTATATTCCTTTGACGGATTGTACGCTAAGGTTTCTTCGTTAGTGCTAAAATTGATGATAATTTTGTCTGGAAACGGATTGTTGACAATCATTGAAATCCCTGTTTCTTTCGCCTTTGGCAATGTTTCTGTAAGAATTGTTCCGTTTTCTAATTTGATTTCGGCAGTATATTGATGATTAGATTTTGGCTGAAATAAAAACTTTCCCATACCAAGCGGATTTCCTTCAAAGGAGGCAACTTGCTTTTTGTTTTCATCATATACAATTCCTGAAACAGCAACCCCTTTTCCTTGATTATTAATGACTTTGAAACCTATGTTGCTCAAGGTATTGGCTACAATATGTCCGCCTTCTGGAAGAAATTGAAAATCGAACTGTTCATCTGTGAAAACAATATTTTCTTTCGCTACTTGTTCGGTAAAAATTTCTATTTTCTGAACATACGCATCATTTTCTTTGAAGTTTTTCATCCAATTGGTGGTTGCTTTAATGTAATATGTTCCCGCAACAAAAGTAGAATCGACTAAGAAGTTTCCTTGTGTTACCCCATTTTCAGCTTGAAACAGTGCTTTTTTGAGCTGATTTCCCGCATCATCGTAAATTCCTATATTGATATTTGTAGTGGCTTTGGATGATAATTGATTTTTTTGATCGTAGGTATATCCTTTGAACCAAATTTCTTCTCCTGCAAAATAGGTTGTTTTATTTAAGTGAAGATACAACGCTTCTCGTGGAAGTGTAAAGTATGCAGCGTATTCGTATTCAATGCTTTTTTCTTGTTGACCAAATACGTTAAAAATAGTGGTAAGGGCGAAAAATAATAAGAGGTGACTTTTCTTCATAATGTGTGGTTTTAATGTTTTTATGAAAAAATTAACAAAAATAATACCAGAAAAGTGTTTTTATTTACGACTCTTAAAAATATCCTAATATTTCTATTTTTTTGACTGTTAGAGTTCTGATATTTTAGACTGCGTTGAAGTCTAAAGTTCCACTAAAGGTTTCCCCTTCCGAATATATTTTAATGCCAAATAAATACCAATGGAGTACACCATTTATTTCATACGCATGTGTTCCATCGGTTTGTGGGTCAACATCAACATAGGTAACTTCCCAATGATAACCATTTATAAAACCTGATAGACCACTATAACTACTGCTTGGGATTAACTCGCCTGCCTCATTTTTTTTGAATGACACATTAAAATGCAATGTAAACGGAATTGTTTCTTCTAGTTTAGCATGGCGCATTGCAACGTTATGTCCTTTTAGGTGCTTAGCAGCCTTAAATACATAGGTGTTGGTATCGCTTAGTTCCTTGGCGTTTAGCATTCCAATAACCCCTAGCACAAATACTAGAATAATAGCATTGCCATATTTGTTATTAAATAGTTGTTTTCCTTTGCTAAAAAGTGTCAACACCAATCCAAAAAACAGGATGACAAAGGCGGTGTTTATAAGTGTCCAAATGAGGTACATGGATTTGTTTTTTAATTACGTTTTTTCTTCTTTTTAGAAACCTCTTCCGCCATGAGTAATGCGTTATAGGCATTGACTATTTTGCCTGATTTAGACAGGGAACTAAATGGAACTAATTCTTTTTCTTTGCTAGTAGAGGGTTTGTTGACCATAATGTCATACGAAACACCCGATTCCATAATAATTTGTTTTACTTCTGCGGCGGTTAGGTTTGGGTAGTAGGAACGGATTAATGATGCTATTCCGCTTACCACAGCTGAAGACAATGAAGTTCCTGTATCTGTCGTTGCACCTCTTCTACTTAGGCATGATATTCTTGTCCCTGGAGCAAATAAGTCTACTTCTTTTTTCCCGTAATTAGATGTTCTATTTACCATCATAGAATCCAATCTATAAGAAGTGTTGCCAACTTTAATAAAGTTTTTGACAAATTCAATACTATCATTTTTAGTATCATTGGGATAATTTTCAATTTTATCGAGGTTGTAGCTGTCATTACCCGCAGAAGTTACGATTAATACATCATGTTTTTCTGCATATTTTAAAGCATCATAAACCCATTCTGGATGTAGTGAAAAATCTTTTCCAATACTCATATTTATCACTTTAGCCCCATTATCAACAGCATATTTTATGGCAAGTGTGATATCTTTATCGTGTTCATTCCCTGCTACAGAAATACTCAAAGGCATAATTTTCAACTTATCATTGATTCCTTCTACTAAAGTGTCGTTTCTTAAAGCCGCAATTACTGAGGTGACTTTTGTGGAGTGACTTATTTTCCTTACTCCTTGAATATCATTATTACCATATGGGAAATCATATAAATCATCTGTATTATCATTTGTGAGATAACGTTCATTAAAATCAAAATTGAGTTTATAATCAATTATTTCTGAAAATAACTTTTTCCGATTCCTTATTGATCCCAAGGTGTTATTATATTTTATATAATTTATTAAATAGTGTAATTTTTTAATCTCCTCTTTTTCTTTTAACGTTTGTTTTAAAGAGTCTAACTTTGATTTATTGTAGGGTTCTTCAATATTTGGAAAATATAATTTTAGCACTTCCACTCCAGAGACATAGCGTTCTTCAGCAATCATATAGTTTTCAATATTATCTTGAACTGTCCTAAGTTCCTTATTATATTCTAAATACGCTTTTTGATATACTTCAAATTCTCTTTTTTCATTCTCAGGAACATCTTCAATAGAAGTAATGTTTTTAAAAAGTGAATCATATTTCTTTATAACCCGTACATACTCATAATGACTATAGGGAATCTTATCTCCTTTTTTACTTCCTACATAGTTCCAACCCTGAATATCATCTATATAGCCATTGTTATCATCATCAATATTATTGTTTGGGATTTCATTAGCATTTTTCCAAATCTGATTTTTTAAATCTTTCTGTGAAATGTCAAGTTCTGAATCTATAACTGCAACGACAATAGTATCTCCATTCTTATTTTTTAAAAAATCATATGCCCTATTTAGGCTAACACCTGGAATAGAATCTTCAAAAATATCTTTAAAATGCCATTGGTGTTTTTCAGTTTCGGTCAATGCTTGTTTTTTAGGAAAAGCTGTCAGGGTTGTTGTTGGCTTGAAAATCGTATTTTTATGAGAAGTACAAGCGATAAGACAACAGCAACTAATAAATACAATAAGTAGTTTGAAAGGTTTCAAGCGCGTTTATTTTTTAGCAGCCCTAAATATATAGTTTTTTTAATTACGTCTTTTCTTCTTTTTAGAAACCTCTTCCGCCATGAGTAATGCGTTGTAGGCATTGACTATTTTGCCTGATTTGGAGAGAGAACTGAATGGAACTTTGTTTGGGTCTCTTTTCTCTCCAATAGGGTAAGGTTTCAAAACCATTAAATCTATTGAATTTCCAGAAGTTAGGATGATTTCTTTAACTTCAGCAGCTGTCAAATTTGGATAATAGGAAAAGAGTAAACTAGCTATACTACTGACTACAGCAGAAGATAATGAAGTTCCAGTATCTGTTACTTCACCCCATCTTGACAAGCAACTAATTTTAGTGCCTGGCGCAAATATATCAACATTTTTTTTGCCATAATTTGAAGTGCTAAAAACTAATGTTGAGTCTATATTTTGAGAAGTATTTCCAACTTTTATAAAATTCTTGACAGTTTCAATACCATTTAAATTATCAGTAGGATAATCTTCATATTTGTCTATGTTTAATCCATTATTACCAGAAGAAGTGACTATTAAAACATCTTTACTCTCCGCATATTCTAAAGCCTTATTAACCCACTTAGGGTACATCGAAAACTCTTTTCCTAAACTCAGGTTAATAACCTTAGCACCATTGTCTACTGCATATCGAATAGCTAAAGCAATATCTTTATCAAATTCATTCCCAACAGCTGCTATACTTAAAGACATTATTTTTACATTGTCATTTATACCATCAATACCAATATCATTATTTCTTTTGGCAGCTATAACAGAGGCTATTTGGGTTCCATGACTAATTTTTACTGTTCCTTGTATATTATTATTTCCATATGGAAAATCGTTTATATCATGAGGGTTGTCATTAGTTAGATAACGATCGTTATAGTTAAAATTGAGTAAGGTATTAAGTTTAAAATTCTCGAAATTAATACGATTTTCGACCCACTTTTCATCAATTTCATATTTATAATAGTAAGCGAAATTTGAGATAGATTTTTTTTCATCTTCTTCAATTGTAATTGATTTTAATGAATCTAATTTTATAAGGGTGTAATCTTCTTTAGGAAAGTACTTTTTTACAGCTAATTTTGCTTTTATATATCTATCTTCTATTCTTTTAAACCTAGCTATTTCTAATTTGATTTTTTCAACTTCAAAATTATATTTCTCATATGCTTTTTGATATAATCTAAAATCTTCTATAACTCGTTTTGGCACTTCAATTAAAGAATTGTAATCATCAAATAATGAACTATATTTCTTAATAATCCTTACATACTCGTAGCTAGTATATGGGATATTATTATCTTTTTTACTTCCTACATAATTCCAACCATTAATATCATCTATATATCCGTTATTATCATCGTCAATATTGTTGTTTGGGATTTCATTAACATTTTTCCAAATCTGATCTTTTAAATCTTTCTGTGAAATATCAAGTTCTGAATCTATAACTGCAACGATAACAGTATCTCCATTCTTATTTTTCAAAAAATTATATGCCCTATTTAGGCTAACACCTGGAATAGAATCTTCAAAAATATCTTTAAAATGCCATTGGTGTTTTTCAGCTTTGGTCAATGTTTGTTTTTTAGCAAAAGCTGTTAGGGTTGTTGTTGGCTTGAAAATCGTATTTTTATGAGAAGAACAAGCGATAAGACAACAGCAACTAATAAATACAATAAGTAGTTTGAAAGGTTTCAAGCGCGTTTATTTTTTAGCAGCCTTAAATATATAGGTTTGTTTAATTACGTTTTTTCTTCTTTTTAGAAACCTCTTCCGCCATGAGTAATGCGTTGTAGGCATTCACTATCTTGCCTGATTTGGAGAGAGAACTAAATGGAACTAATTCTTTTTCTTTACTTGTAGATGGCTTATTGACCATAATATCAAAAGAAACACCCGATTCCATAATAATTTGTTTTACTTCGGCGGCTGTTAGGTTTGGGTAGTAGGAACGGATGAGTGCTGCTATTCCTGAAACTAGAGGTGCTGAGTAAGAAGTTCCATTGGCAGATTCAATATCGTGCCTTCTTAACACTAATAAGTCTTCTCCAGGAGCAAATATATCCATTTGTTTTGTACCGTAATTTGAAATATCACTAACTAATGTTTTATCAACGTGATAAGTAGTTGCTCCTACTTTTATAAAATTTGAAACAAACTCGTCGGTTAAATGATTACTATCATTAGGATAATTAAATTCTGTGTCAATATTAACATTTTCATTACCAGATGATGTGATTATCAATACATCTTTTTCTGCTGCATATTTAATAGCATCAAAAACCCACTCTCGGTGCGATGAATAATCGTTACTAAAACTCATGTTAATGATTTTAGCACCATTATCTACTGCATATCGTATTGCTAATGCTATATCTTTATCAAAAGGATCCCCGTAAGCGATAATACCAATAGGCATAATTTGAATCTCATCATTAACACCGTTTATACCAATCTTATTATTTCTGCTTGCAGCCAAAACTCCTGTTACTTTAGTTCCATGATTAATTGAATAAGTTCCTTGTATATTGTTATTTCCATAAGAACTATCAGTTATATCATTTGAATCATCTTTTGTGAATACTTTATCTTCTCTTTCTTTATTAAGTAGTTTTTCAATATAATTTATTATGCTTTCTTTTTCTTCAGTAATTCGCTTTTTAGTAGCTCCATTCTCAAGGTAAGAAATCATTTTTTTAAGTGACTTTTTTAAATCATCATCAAGTGTAATTTCACTAAGAGAATCAAGTTGCTTTACATTGTATTTTTCGCCTAAAAAGTACTTACTTATAATTTTATCATTTGCAGTATATGTGCTATCAATTCGATTATAGAAATTTAATTCTTTATTCTTTTGGGCAACAATATTATCATAAGTTTTTACAGCTTTTAAATACTCTTTATACAACGATAATTCTTTTACAGATAAATTATCTAATATGACGTCTTTAAATTTTGAGTTATAATTTTTTATGAATCTAACATAAGAGAAACTAGTATACGGAAGGCTATCACCTTTTTTAGTTCCTACATAGTTCCACCCATGAATATCATCTATATATCCGTTGTTATCATCGTCTATGTTATTATCTGGAATTTCGTCTTTATTAGTCCAAATTTGATTTTTTAAATCTTCGTGATCAATATCTATTTCAGAATCTATAACTGCTACAATAATTGGACTGCTTTTTTTCCCTTTTAAAAAATGATATGCCTTTTCTGTACTTATCCCTGGGATAGAATCATCAATGATATCTTTATGCTGCCAATTTGCAAGCTCTTCTTTAGATAAAACAGATTTTTTCTGCTCATTTTTATGATAGGAAAAAGTTTTAGTATTTTTCAACGTTCTGCATGAAATAGCAAGAAACATAATTAAAAGGATGCGAAAAGGCATATCATTTTTTATAAATCAATGCTATGTAAAATAAAAATAAATTTTTAGGCATATTCTAACTATTAAATTTTATCAAAGAATCGAATGTTAAAAGTACTGTAAAATTCACTAACCCTTTCTTTTAATTTTTGTTTCTCAATTTAGATTCCGTGAATTCAATCCTATAAAACACTTATTACCAGGTGTTTAAATTTTTATTCTTTATTTAACTGTTTGATAAAATAGGAAGGATAAATTCCTGTTTTTTTATAAAAATATTGGGAAAAAGATTGTGAATTATTAAAACCTGCTTCAAAAGCCAAAGCTTTTATTGAATATTTTTTGAAATTACGTTCAGTTTGGATTTTATTAATAATATACTCTGTACGTAAATCATTTAAGTAATTATTGAAACTCTTTTGCTTATAAAAATTAATTATTTTCGATAAATATTTAGGATTAGTATCTAACTCATTAGACAATGAAGTTAATGTTATTTTTTTTAATAAAAAGCCCTCACTAGCTTCAAATATGTCTATTTTTTTTAAGATATCATTGACAATATCCATATTGATTTCTAAAGTTTCTTTTTCTTGTTTTTTTACATCTAAACTATTACTATTATCAAGTTCTTTATTTCTAAAAATCAATTTTTTAAATCTACTTTTATATATTCGTTGTTTCCTGTATAATAGAATTGCTATAGTTACAACCAATGTAATTGCTATGTATAAAAGATAATTAATGTATTCATAGTCGGTATTCTCTTTAGATAATTTTTCTATAAGATACTCTTTCTCATTTATTAATTTTGGAGTGTCATAATCTTCATAAAATTTCTTACTATAATATTTATATTTTTCACTAATAAGACTATCCATAAGCAGTAATTGTTCTGTATAATATAACTGATCTCTAATGCTATTATCATCTTTAGAATATTGAATCAATTTTTCATAAGCTTCTCGTATATCAGGAATAACAAATTTATAGTTAACAAAAATACTATCAACTTTTTTGAAATATTCAATAGCTGTATTATGCTTATTTTCAAGATTATAAATTTTACCTAAAAAATTGTAACCTACAAGTAATTCTTTATAAGCATTCTCCTTTTTTAGATAAGGGATAGCTTTTAATAAACTATCCTTTGCAACTTTATAGTTGTTTTTATAAAATTGGTTTCCCCCTTCTAGAAACATAAAAGTTATGTAAGTAGAATCATTTAAAGATTTTGCAATCGAGTAAGCCTCATTGATTATTTGTGTTGTAGAATCTCTATAATTGTTTGAAGAATAAGCATTTGCAAGATGGTATAAAGTATTCAAATATTGTCTTTTATCATTCTCAGGAGAATTTTGAGAAATTTCGTAATAGCGAGTTTTCTTGAATAACGCTAAGGCATCTTCATATTCTCCAAAACTATACTTCAATATGCCTATATTATGGTTAAGGAGATAACCCATATGAGTATTAGTTTTATCATAGGTTTTTTCAGCTTTTAAATAGAAGTCCAATTCTTTTTGATATTCATTACTATCATCAAAAAGCTCAGCCTTTGTAAAATAAGCTCGGGCAAGGATGTGTTTTAGATTACTTTCTTCTGAAAAGCTAATACAACTGTCCAAATATTTATGAGCCAAATTATAGTTACTATAACTATAATAGTATATTGTTCCTAATCTCCAATACCCATATGCTATTTGATCAATATTTTTTTCCTTTTTCCCTTTTGACAGTAATACATTAATATAAAAAGTTGATAAATCTTTATTCGTATGATTATCTACAAACTTATCTATTAGATCATCATAGGTATATTTCATTAAAGAATCTGGAATAATAATGGTATTTTGAAAAGAATACCCTCTTAAAAATCCAAAAACAAGGATGTAAATAAATAATACAATATTTCTTTTCATAATTGATTTTGACTAGAATAGATTATAAAAAACGCTTTTTTAAAGAATAGATTCCATGAAACTAAGCTTAGTTTCATGGAATCTAAGCTATAAGTATTTGTTTTACAGTTTTATCATGACTTAATTTACACCATCAAAAAAATCTGACCCCTAAAATAGCAGTTTAATTTTAACAAGCGAAATCTTAAATTAAAAATTGCTGCTGACTACAAAACTCAGATTTGTAAAACAACGTATAATTTTTAAAAAACAGCAAACATGGCACTAGAAAATTTAATCAGTATTGAGTTTACCACCGAAGAACTCACGGCACTCGACACACACTTAGACGGCATACAACAAGTATTCGCCGGAAAAACCGTAAACCTTACACCAGACCAACGCCGACAATACGGAAGTATTGGCAACCAAAACAAACTCATAGTAGACAAAGCAAAAAACTATATGGAACAGCATCCAAACTGGATTCCTAACTTTATTGACAAAGCCGAATTTGACAAAGACTATACCGCACGCCAACAAATGGAGCAACGCACCCAACGCTTGCAAAACCTTGCACAACAATTAATTGATACCAAAACGCTCCTAGACCACGATAATTATACCAACTCACTCAGTTTTTACAGAATGATGCGCTACCTAGCAGCCGAAAACGAAGCAGGAGCAAAAACCGTGTTTGAAGATATGAAAGTACTTTTTAGTAAAAGTGCAAGGACTGCCAGTGATGATGATGGACAAAGTACAACCCCATGATACATAAAGAACAACGTAAAAAGCTGAAAGAAGTGTTGGGACATAACTACACAGAACAAGTGTTGAAAATTTTAAAGGAACACAAAGTAACCAACAGAAGAGGAACAGCGTATGGGAAATCTATGATACGGAATGTGTTTACAGGCTTAAATGAAAACAAAGCTATTGAAGATGCTATTATGGAACTTTGTATAAGAACCCTAGCAGAAACTAAAAAAACGGTTGAAACAAGAAATGAAATATTGGGTATTGAAATGAAAGACTCCGTTCTACAACGGAGTTAGTTCAACGTACACTATTGTGTTCGTCTTGCAGACTTCTCAATAGTGAGTTTTACGAATAAAAAACTCCCACCAAAGCGGGAGTTTAGTAAACAAATAAACATTTGCCTACGATCTGCATATCAAAGATACATATTTTTTTAATACGTATTACGGCAAATGTTTTTTGTAAAGGAATGCTTCCTTAAAATGGTTGCTAGTGGATAGTTGCTCGTTGTTGGTGCACAAACAACGAACAACTAAAAACAAACAACCAAAAAACAAGCCGTGGAAACCGAAAAACGTATGAGTAGGTATATTTAAAATAGTAACAATAATGAAAATAGTAAGAAATTTAATGCACACTTTGTTTATATTGGTGTCATTTTTGTTGACTAATTGTCAAAGTGATACGGTAACAGAAATACAACAAGAGGAAACTTTATTAAAAGAATCCCCTTTTAAATCAACTTTACTATCAGCACAAGATATTGAAAGTAACAACAAGCTTAGTACTAAAATGAGAAGTTTAGCAACACTACAACAGGGCAGCTTTACAGAAAGCACATCTAGTGAAATCTATAATTTTACTATTGATGCCACTATTGTAAAGTTTGTTGAAAATGTAGAAACGAATACCCATTCATATACATTTAGCATCAGCCGTGAAAACAATACAAGTAGTGTATTAGAGAATGTGGTGTTTTCATATAATGAAACGATGGACGATTATGATGCTAGTTTAGTAACCTATCATTTTACCGAGTTACAACGACAAGAGTTTATAGCAACACGACACGTAAATTCTTCTTACCAAATAACATACGAGCCACTTACCGTAAACTTATCAGACATACTAGGCGAAGACTCGTTACCATGTACTATTACGTATGCACAATACCATATACCTAATGGTTCAAGAAATTCATTTTTATACTCTACTAATGGACACATACAAAATGATTGTGAGCATGAAGGCGCAAATGATATTCCTTGTGCCACTTATACCAACATCGTTATTTATTGCCCGCCAAGTGGAAGCGGAAGTAGCAACGGAACGGATGATAATAGCACTAACGATGATTCAACGGCTTCAACTACTGGCGGCGGCGGTGATGCTAGTAACGGAGATGTAAACAATGATGAAATTGTAGTGGTGACTTCGCCAATTTCAATAGAAGAAAGCATAAAGCAATCTATTTTGGAATGTATTAATACTTTATCATTTGATAACTCAGACACCACTACTATTGACCCTGAAATTTTGGAGCAAGTTAGTTTAACAACCAGACAATGGGCAGATATAAGTAATCATTTAGATGAAAATGGTTGTAGTGAAACGGCTCAACAAGAAGCTATTGAGGATTTATTAGAAAACTTTGATGAACAAGTTTTTAAAGATCAAAGTTTTACTAATAATAATTGTCTTAATTCAGTTTACACAGAAATGGGTAAAGCTTCTACATTTAATAATTATCTCAAAAATTTTGAGCCTAGGTTTTCAGTTGCACATTTAAGGTTTTCAGCTAGCACTTCTTTACCAAGTGATACAAACGCTGAAACTAGTGCACCTAACAATTACTTAATTACTATAACTTTCAATCAAAATAATCTTAACAGACCTAAATTATCTGTTGCTAGAACTTTTATTCATGAAATTATACATGCTGAAATATTTAGAAAACTGTTATCAATTTCTCAGCATCCGAGTATTCAATTGAATCAAAGCCAAATTATACAATTAAGAAATAATTATCCAGGACTTTATGATTATTACACAAGATGGAAATGGAATGTTCCTCAAGGACAAGAACCATCAAGTGCACAGCATGAAGCTATGGCGCAACATTATCGTAGTATCATAGAGCAGGCTTTAAGAGAATATGACAATACACAGACTAATGAAGTATATGAGGCACTAGCTTGGACTGGTCTAAGAGATACTGTTGCTTGGAATAATTTATCTCAAACGCAAAGAGATAATATAGATCAAACAGTTACAAACTTTTTTTTAAATAACCCAAATTGTCAATAATATGAAAAACTTAATCTTAATTTCCTTATGTATGCTATTTGTATCATTTTCTTATTCTCAAAAAAAAGAAAAAATAATTTTCTTGTTTGAAGATGGAAAAGATCTATTAAAAGAAAATAAAAACGAAGATGTTTTTAAAATAGATAAAAAGCATAGTTTTATGTTTAGTCAAGAAAAACAAAAAAAAATAGATGTAAGTTATAACTCTATAAAAGAAAGTTTAATTACTTATGATGCTTTTCTTGTACTGAACAAAGGGAAAAAATATCCTGATTATTTCAATGAATATTTGTTTTATATCTACCAACCTAAGAATGATTCTTTAGGATGTTTAATTGAGGTTGAAAAAATTTGGTTAGTAGAGGATAAAATAATTGATTAAATACTGAAAAAGAAACACTAAACAACTCCCTTTTTTTTCATGATTACCCCAGAAAAGCCATGCCGTAAAAAGCATAGCCTGCTATACGCATGGCTTTTTTAAAGGTTACTGAACATAGTCGAAGCACCTTATTTATTGCTGTTAATAGCCATTAACATTTATAAAAATAAGTAATGGATAGTAACACAAAACTTCTCATCGGAATCATTGTGGTAGAAATAATTGTTATCATCGTTTTTGCAATGCTGTATGTTTCTGCAAAATCAAAAATAGATGCCACAGCTACTAAAACAAATGAAGTGGATGATGAAATTGAAAATGAATTAAGAAATCATAAGGAATAAAGGATTAACATATCGCTCATTATTTTCTTAGAAAATTTTGGAAAAACTACACGTTGTTTTATTTGGGCATAGCGTGTTGTTAGGTATGTTAAAAGTGGGTCTTAGGAAACCCTTCAAGGCGGCAGTAAGTTACTGTCGCTTTGATATTATTACAGCACATTAAAATAATTTTCCTGTTTTTGCAGGAAGTCTATGCTGTTTTTTTAGACAGGCAAGGCGGTATATGGTAAGGCAAGAATGACCTAGCCGTCTTGCTGTTTAAAGCATTTCAAAAGAAAACAGGCAAAACGGTTTCTGGGTTTTTGAGTCATACTAAGTAACGTGATTTCTATTATCAATAATATGAACACCTTTGTCTTTATCATTCACAAAAATATACTGTTGATACGCATATATTTTTCCAGATTCCGTGATATTTTGTGCGGGCAATATTGCTACCGAAGCCCTTAATTCTTCCACCGTAAGTGTAATTGGTTTTGCAACCGTATAATACTCATATTGCTGATCGTCAGAGGAACAAGACACAAAAAAACATCCTACAATTACTAAAAAAAGATACTTAAATTTCATAAAGTGTTGGTTTTTATTAGACACAATATAGATACAATTTCACAAATAGGGTTGCGTTGCTGTGTAAACTATTTTTATTTAACATGTCATTATGTCACTTGTTTTGAAATAATTATATCTTTGCATCTTAATTGATAGCGAATCCAAGGATTACATTACACTTATGACAGAGAAGATTATAGAAGAAGAAAAACAAGGAGCACCTACTGTTTTAACTCAAAATCCTACAAATACACGAAAACTATATATTGAAAGTTATGGTTGTCAGATGAATTTTGCAGATAGCGAAGTTGTGGCTTCCATTTTAGCGAATGAAGGATTCAACACTACGAATCGGTTGGAAGAAGCAGATTTGGTGTTAGTAAACACTTGTTCTATTAGAGACAAAGCAGAACAAACCGTTCGGAAACGTTTGGAAAAATATAATGCGGTAAAGCGCATCAATCCAAAAATGAAAGTCGGTGTATTGGGCTGTATGGCAGAACGCTTAAAAAGTAAATTTTTAGAAGAAGAAAAAATTGTAGATATGGTCGTTGGACCCGATGCGTACAAAGATTTACCTAATTTACTCCAAGAAATTGAAGCAGGACGCGACGCCATCAATGTCGTACTTTCCAAAGATGAAACATACGGTGATATTTCGCCTGTTCGATTAAACACAAACGGAATTAACGCCTTAGTTTCTATCACCAGAGGTTGCGATAATATGTGTACGTTTTGTGTAGTTCCGTTTACACGTGGACGCGAACGTAGCCGTGATCCGCAATCGATTTTAGAGGAAATTCAAGAATTATCGGATAAAAATTTCAAAGAAATTACACTCTTAGGGCAAAATGTAGACAGCTATTTATGGTATGGCGGCGGCTTAAAGAAAGATTTTGAAAAAGCTTCCGAAATGCAAAAAGCAACCGCAGTCGATTTTGCAAAATTATTAGACTTAGTTGCTCGAAAATTCCCAAAACTTCGTATTCGTTTCTCTACATCCAATCCGCAAGACATGCACGAAAATGTATTTCACGTCATGGCAGCGCACAAAAACATTTGCAAACACATTCACTTGCCTGTACAAAGTGGAAGCAATCGTATCTTAAAAGAAATGAATCGTTTGCATACACGTGAAGAATATTTTACATTGATAGATAAAATTCGTGAAATCTTACCAAATTGCGGAATCTCGCAAGATTTAATTGCTGGTTTTCCAACAGAAACCGAAGAAGATCATCAAGATACACTTTCATTAATGGAATATGTAAAGTATGATTTTGGATACATGTTTACCTATTCAGAACGTCCTGGAACGATGGCGGCACGAAAAATGGAAGATGATATTCCTGAGGAAACAAAGAAAAGAAGACTTGCGGAAATCATTGAATTACAACGAAAACATAGCGCTTACAGAACACAATCGCATCTAAACACTGTAAAAGAAGTTCTCATTGAAGGAGTTTCTAAAAAATCAGATACGCATTGGATGGGAAGAAGTTCGCAAAATACCGTGGTGGTTTTTCCAAAAGAAAACTATCAATTGGGTGATTTTGTCAATGTAAAAATACACGATTGTACTTCAGCTACCTTAATTGGCGAAGCTATTGGACTTTCAGAAAATAACTAACACATAAATTAACTTTCATACACCATAAACACAAAACTCATGAAAAAAACTCTTTTAATCACTTCCGTATTGTTAGCATTTGTATGCTTTTCATGTGATGACGAACCTATAGATAGTAATATTGTTCTTGATAGTCCCACAACTGGAGGAAACACTGGCGGTGGAACCGGAGGTGGAAATGGTGGCGGTGGAAATGGCGGCGGCGGAACCACAGCAACGCTAACTACCTATTCTTATGATGTAGTGTCAACTTTACCAATTTTTGGACCAATTACCACGAATATTGATTTTAATGTGGAACAAAGTATTGTCACATCACTTAATGTCGAATTAATTATCTTAGGAGCATCTGATACTTCTGTCGCAACCATTACACGTGATGGAAACGGAAGAATTATTGAAACAGAAGGTATAAATAGCGGAAGCGTTACCGACAGAACAACAGTTACCTATGCTGGAAATAATATTGTGGAAATCAACTATGAAAACCTTGATGACAGTTCGGAAAACTATACTTACACGTTTGTTCACAACGGAAATACCGTAACACGAACAAATGCAGCAGCCAACGAAAGCGCTGTATTTACATTCAACGCTAACAGTCAATTAATTTCTAAAGAATCTTTTTCTGGAACGGTTAGTACTCAATTAGAAAATTTGACATACACAAACGGAAATTGCTCAGTGTCAACAATTACTGGTGAAGGTGCGGCAACAAATACGTATGTGTATGATTCGTTCACAAATCCTTCAAAAACTGTTTTTAGCGATCAATACTTACTAACTCTTTTTGATAGTGACAATAATGATGAAGTAGGAAGTGTGATTGCCATTTTTCATAGTACGAATAATTGGATACGACTTGAAGCAGATCAGGGAAATGTAGATTTCAACGTAACGTATGATGCTGAAAACAAAATCACGAGCCGAAATGGAAACTTTGATTTAGGCGACGGTATTTCTGTCTCGCAGTCGGAAACATTTCAATACTAAAAACACTTAGAAACAAAACACATGGAATCCATTCAAGCGATCAAACAACGTTTTGGAATCATTGGCAACGATGCTGGACTCAATCGCGCTATTGAAAAAGCAATACAAGTTTCGCCCACCGATATTTCTGTGCTCGTAACAGGAGAAAGTGGAGTTGGAAAAGAAAGTATTCCTAAAATAATACATTCGCTTTCACACAGAAAACACGGAAAATACATTGCGGTCAACTGCGGTGCCATTCCCGAAGGAACCATTGATAGCGAACTATTTGGACACGAAAAAGGTTCATTTACAGGTGCTACACAAACACGAGGCGGATATTTTGAAGTTGCCGATAATGGAACTATTTTTTTAGATGAAGTTGGAGAATTACCGCTGACCACACAAGTTCGCTTACTTAGAGTGTTGGAAAATGGAGAATTTATCAAAGTCGGATCATCCAAAGTACAAAAAACAAACGTCCGAATTGTAGCAGCAACCAATGTAAACATGTTTGATGCCATCAAAAAAGGAAAGTTCAGAGAAGACTTATACTATCGTTTAAGCACCGTAGACATATCGCTTCCACCATTGCGTGCGCGGAAAGAAGACATTCACTTACTCTTTAGAAAGTTTGCGTCTGACTTTGCGATGAAATACAAAATGCCTTCCATTCGCTTAGATGAAAATGCGACTCAACTATTAATAAAATATCGTTGGAGCGGAAACATTAGACAACTAAGAAACGTAGCAGAACAAATTTCTGTTTTGGAAGAAAACAGAACCATTACCGCAGAAACACTCAATCATTACTTACCAAATGCTGCTGGAAATTTACCGGCTATCATTGAAAGTTCAAAAAGTGAAAGCGATTTCAGTTCGGAACGTGAAATTTTGTATAAAGTACTCTTCGATATGAAAAGTGATTTGAATGACTTAAAAAAACTCACCATGAAACTGATGCAAAATGGGGTTTCAGAAAAAGTCAAAGATGAAAACGAAAGTCTCATTCAAAAAATATATGGTGATGATAATGAAGATATTTCGCATGAAGAAGAAGACGATGCTCCAGTAAAACTATTGCCAGCTTCATCAGAAGTTACCATACTACCGGAAGCAGATAAATATCACTTTGCAGAAGAAATTGAAGAAGAAGAAACGCTTTCCTTACACGACAAAGAGTTAGAACTCATCAAAAAATCATTAGAACGCAACAAAGGAAAACGAAAAGCGGCCGCCAAAGAACTTGGAATTTCAGAACGCACCTTGTATAGAAAAATAAAACAATTTGATTTATAAAATCACATGCAAAAAATAAAAACAATCATCACTACGCTTGTCGTAGCTATCACACTAGTAAGTTGTGGTGTATATAATTTTACAGGAACAGGTGACTTAAATGCAAAAACGTATCAAGTAAACTTTTTCCAAAACAATGCGCCAATTATTGAACCCGGATTGGATAGAGATTTTACGCTTGCCCTGCAAGATTTAATCCTAAACCAAACAAGTTTAGACTTAGTAAGAGCTAATGGTGACTTGGTGTACGAAGGCGAAATTGTAGAATACAGAGTTTCTCCAATGAGCGCAACCGCCAACAACACGGCTGCACAAAACCGATTAACCATTGGTGTGCAAGTACGTTTTACACACAAAAACAGACCTGAAGACGATTTTGATCAACGATTTTCATTCTTCTTTGACTATCCAGCTTCTACGCAACTATCAAGTGTACAAGCGGCAGCATATCAAGAAATTTTTGAACGTTTAACACAAGATATTTTCAACGCAAGTTTAGCAAAATGGTAATATGAATATTTCTGATTTTACATATCTATTACAAAATCCTGCGCATATCAATGCTTCACAAACCGAAGCAATTGCTGCCATTACGAAAGAATTTCCATACTTTCAGGCTGCGCGTGTGGTACATTTAAAAGGATTAAAAAATCAGGATAGTTTCAAATACAATCAAAACTTAAAAACAACAGCCGCTTATACCACAGATCGTAGTATTTTGTTTGATTTTATTACGTCAAAAACGTTTCATCAGCATGCAATTTCCAACACTATCAAAGAATTGGACATCCATACGAATGAAATTGAAATTGATGTAGAAGAAGTAAAAGCAAATCAAAATCTTCGCATGGAAGATGCCTTCAACACAAAAATTCAAGAAGCCAACGCTATTCTTGATCCTAACTTATTTCAACCAAAAGTAACGTCCGTACCCATAGCAGCCATTGCGGAAACACCCAAAGAAAAAAAGAAGGAATCTAAAAAATACAAAGAAATAAAAGCGGAAATAATCAAAGAAGAAAGTGCCGAAGAAACATTAAAACTCGGAAAACCTTTAGTATTTGAAAAAAGTGAAAAACATTCGTTCTCGGAATGGTTGCAACTTACACGTTTAAAACCAATTGACAGAACTGGTGAAAAAGAAGTTGTTGAAGAAGCAAAAACCGTTACAAAAAAACCGAAAACAAAGGCTGTAAAAGACGAAAAAGCAAAAAGATTTGATCTCATAGACAAGTTTATAGACAAAAAACCAAAGATAAAACCAGCGGCTTCCATTGAAAAAACCATCAACCTAGCAGACGAGTCAAACGTAGACCAGTCCATGCTTATGACGGAAACGTTGGCGAAAGTTTATTTAGAACAAAAGAAATATAAAAAGGCAATTAAAGCTTATGATATTTTAATTTTGAAATATCCAGAAAAAAGTGGTTTCTTTGCAGACCAAATTCGAGCAATAAAAAAATTACAACAAAATAATTAGTACAAATGAGTTCAACGTATTACATTTTTATAGTATTAATCCTTATCGTAGCATTTTTATTAATGTTAGTAATAATGGTACAAAATCCAAAAGGTGGTGGATTATCTTCTTCTTTTGGTGGTGGTGGAAACCAACAAATTGGTGGTGTGCAAAAAACAACTGACTTTTTAGATAAAAGTACGTGGGCTTTGGCTACTATTTTAATTGGATTAATTTTAGTGACTAACTTTACCAATTTAAGTAACAGCAGTGCTAAATCAAAAGTTGCAGGTGATGTTGTCCCAACTACAGAACAAACAACTACGCCTCCTGCCGATACAAATACGGATACTACGACAGACGGAGCAAATGGTGGAGACTAAAAATTTCAATCATATCATATAAAAAAATGCCAGCTTATGACAAGCTGGCATTTTTTATTTCAATTTGTCAGCATTCCCACAATGGCACAATTTCTGACTAAATAGTTACCGTAACTAATAACATAATTAATCAAATTAAATATTCAACAAAATGAGCAAAGTTAATATCAGACCACTCGCGGATAGAGTTTTGATAGCCCCATTACCAGCAGCTACAAAGACTGCTTCAGGGCTTTATATTCCAGATTCAGCGCAAGAAAAGCAACAACGAGGAACAGTAGTTGCTGTTGGATCGGGTAAAAAAGACGAACCTTTAACGGTAAAAGTTGGTGACACGGTTCTTTATGGAAAATTTTCTGGAACTGAAGTCAAGTTTGAAGGAACTGATTACATCATCATGAGAGAAGATGACATTTTAGCAATCGTTTAATTGCAATACTTTTCAATAGATTACATAAGTATAGTATAATAACTCTAGCCAACAGCAAATTGCTAAAGGCTAACAATTAAAAAAATACAATGGCAAAAGATATAAAATTTGATATAGATGCTCGCGACGGATTAAAACGCGGAGTAGATGCATTAGCAAACGCAGTAAAAGTAACCTTAGGACCAAAAGGAAGAAACGTTATCATAAGTAAATCATTTGGCGCGCCATCTGTTACAAAAGATGGTGTAACGGTAGCAAAAGAAATTGAGCTCGCAGATCCTTTAGAAAATATGGGCGCACAAATGGTCAAAGAAGTGGCTTCTCGTACCAATGATTTAGCAGGAGACGGAACCACTACTGCAACTGTTTTAGCACAAGCAATTGTAAAAGAAGGATTGAAAAATGTTGCCGCTGGTGCAAACCCAATGGATTTAAAAAGAGGAATTGACAAAGCAGTGATTGCAATTGTTGAAGACTTAAACAAGCAAGCAAAAAAAGTAGGCGATTCTTCCGAAAAAATAAAACAAATTGCGTCTATTTCTGCAAACAATGACGAAGTTGTAGGTGATTTAATCGCGAAAGCATTCGGAAAAGTTGGAAAAGAAGGTGTCATTACGGTAGAAGAAGCTAAAGGAACAGAAACGTATGTAGATGTTGTAGAAGGAATGCAGTTTGACAGAGGATATTTATCTCCATACTTTGTGACAAATTCTGAAAAGATGGAAGCAGAATTGGAAAGTCCGTACATCTTATTATATGATAAGAAAATTTCTTCCATGAAAGACTTAATGCCCGTTTTAGAGCCTGTGGCACAAACTGGAAAACCATTATTAATCATTGCAGAAGATGTTGACGGAGAAGCGTTAGCAACCTTAGTGGTAAACAAACTAAGAGGCGCTTTAAAAATTGCTGCGGTAAAAGCTCCAGGATTTGGTGACCGTAGAAAAGCAATGCTAGAAGACATTGCGATCTTAACTGGTGGAACCGTCATTTCGGAAGAAAGAGGCTTCACACTTGAGAATGCTACCATAGAAATGTTAGGAACTGCTGAAAAAATTACCATTGACAAGGACAATACAACCATTGTTAACGGTTACGGAGATGCCGCAATGATTAAAACACGTGTTGGACAAATTAAGTCACAAATAGAATCTACCACATCTGATTACGACAAAGAAAAACTTCAAGAGCGTTTGGCTAAATTAGCTGGCGGTGTGGCGGTTTTATATGTAGGAGCAGCTTCTGAAGTAGAAATGAAAGAGAAAAAAGACAGAGTGGATGATGCTTTACACGCTACCAGAGCTGCCGTAGAAGAAGGAATTGTTGCCGGTGGTGGCGTTGCTTTAGTACGTGCAAAAGGTGTGTTAGAAAAAATCACAACCAATAATTTAGACGAAGTAACAGGAATCAAAATTATTGCCCGCGCTATTGAAGAGCCATTACGTACTATTGTTTCCAACGCTGGTGGCGAAGGAAGTGTAGTGGTTTCAAAAGTGATGGAAGGCAAAAAAGATTTTGGATACAATGCAAAAACAGATGAGTATGTAGACATGCTAAAAGCTGGAATTATTGATCCTAAAAAAGTAACGCGTATTGCCTTAGAAAATGCAGCTTCTGTTGCAGGAATGATTTTAACCACAGAATGTGCGTTGGTTGACATCAAAGAAGAAAACGCTGGTGGCGGAATGCCTCCAATGGGCGGCGGAATGCCAGGCATGATGTAATACTTTTTGAAATTGAATTCAAAACTTAAATTTCAATTTATAAAACTGAAAACTCCCAAGTGTAAAAGCTTGGGAGTTTTTTGTGTTTAATTACGCATAAAAGTCATTGAACTTCCATTAATTTTAGAAACACCATCAGTTTTATGGACACTAATAATTTTTTCAGCATAAAAAATACCTTTCTCTTTTTCAACAATATCTAGTTGTACAACTACTTTTTTCTGCTGTTTATGTAAGTCCGCATACGTAAAATGCTGTACCTTTTCGTAAGCTTGTTCACTTAAAAAAACAGTAATCAAGGAATCTTTATCAATGTAAAGGTATATTTGAGGTGCAGTCAAAATTTTATGCTTTTCAAGCTTTGCCACATATCTATACAGTTCAATACTATTCTTATACTTTTCGGGATGTACAAGTGTGTCCTCCAACTCTTTTAATAAACTTTGATATTGTGCTTCGGTAGCACCATGAAAATTTGTGAGTGAAACGGATTGGAATGTCAAATCGCCTTCAATTCGTTGTGTTGGTAGTTTCTGTGAAGCACAAGAAATAATACATAAAGACACACATACAGTTATAAAATATTTCATAGGAAAGAGATTAATTTTTTTACAATATAAAAAGAAAATAATAGTAATGGTATTATCGTAAATTCAAATGATAAATAATGTTAGTTTTTATACTATGATCCAATAGCGCAGCGGTTTAAAAGCGAAGCAGTCTATTTACTTAACGTGAGTTCGACATAACTTAGCTTTTAATGTTTTGTATTTCAGTATTTTAATTAAAATGTCAAAGCGAGCGCAGTCGAGATTCAATAAAAAATAGCGTTTTGAAGCTTCTCGATTGCGCTCGAAGTGACAAAGTATTAATTTTAGTACGCTCAGCAATTATATTACTTATTTCTTATGTCGAACTCCGTTACAGCCATCAAGAATCAATTTCTTAAAAATTCCATTAAACAGAGATATTTCTATAAAAGGTAATTATTTGTATGCCGATAGCGGAATGGATTTGGTGGTTTTTAATATTGCAGAAATTAATAATATACAAATGGTTGGACGTGTTGAAAATGTCCTCGTAAACTTTGTTGAATATCCTGAAGAAGCACAATTGTTTAATTGGGATGATTATGATTTTCAAAATGATATTATTGTAGATTGGGAAGTAACCGTAGAACGCAGAGAAGTGATACAGTATGATTATGAAACAACAGCCGCCGATGGTTCAACTAACAATTCAACGGGTGTTGGCGGTTCCTTAGCACGATTTAAAATTGTGAATGATTATTTATACGCCATAGATAATTTTAAAATAAATGTATTTGACATTCAAAACTTAACGTCACCTGTAAAAGTGAACGAAGAATTTGTCACTTGGGAAGCAGAAACTGTTTTTTATGAAGATGATAAATTGTTCATTGGAACACGCTCAGGAATGTATATATACGATATCTCACAACCAAGCACGCCGCAATACATTTCAGATTTTGATCATCTAAAATTTTGTGATCCTGTGGTAGTTCACGGAAATTACGCCTATGTAACGCTTCGTGCTGGCGCAAGTTGTATGGATGGCGAAACGCAAATGCTTGAAAGCAGATTAGAAATTATAAACATCTCCGATATATACAATCCGCAATTAGAAGCTACTTATTTTATGGACGAACCGTATGGTTTAGGCATCAAAGACGATCGATTGTTTATGTGTGATGGCGCTTCTGGCTTAAAAGTATACAACAAATCGGATGTGTCCAACTTACAACTACTTCAAACATATACAAGTATCAATGCGTATGATGTAATTCCGTTAGGAGATAAATTACTAATGATTGGCGCTAACAAACTCACACAATATAACTATACCGATACAGGAATTGAACTTTTAAGTGAGTTTACGATTCAATAAAAATTGATGTGTAATTGCACAAAACGCAAAAGCAAAGCCTATTTTTTTAAAAAAAGATAGGCTTTTTTTTTACGTTTTTTCGGGAACCTTTGTTTTTAAAGTTGCGTCTATAATAATAGAAGAATCTTTAAAAAATACACAATGAAAAAAATAATAGTAAGTTTAGCAATCATAACGCTATTTTCTTGTTCAAATGATGATAGTACAATAGTAGAAACCAACCCAGAAGTCACACCTACTTTAGCCGAATTGCAGGCAATAACGACACAATTATTAACAAATAACAATGAAAAAGGTTGGCGTATCAGTCAAGCTGAATTAAGAAACAATCAAAATACAATTGATATCTCTACAAACTTCAATGTGGTTGATGATGAGTTTCTATTTACGGCATCAACGCTAGAATGGCGAAAAGGTAATGAAATCAACTACCAAGCGATGACATCGCAACAAGCGAAACTAGATTATTATGTAGCTCCAGAAACATATTCCTATGATTTTTCTAGCGGAAGCGACACGCAACTTAGTGTAAACTCAGCTATTTCATTGACTGTTCAAGAAAATGGTTCTATTGCAGGAATTATTCAGGCGGAAAACGATGTGGAAATGCACATCACGCTTGTTGCAAAAAATGCACAAGATTATTTAACTCCCGAAAGTGCGCCACTTCAATTTACAGAAGAATTTACCATAAACATGTCCTTAGAACATTTTGGAACAGGCATGATTGGTTCCGAAAGCGACAACAGTTTTTACATTGCACATCGAGGTTTTTACAACAACGCACAAGCGCAACGTATTATAAAAAAGGACTTAACGAGCGGAGTTGAAACTGAGCAAATTATCAATAACAATCATTTTGCATACAAAAAGATGCATCTTATCAACAATCAACTTGCGGTTGTAAATTCGCAAGCGGTGGAAATATACGACTTAGGATTTTCAGGAACTCCCATGTCTTATCCAACGGCTTCTCAATTGCCTAGCGGAACCGGTTTATCGGTTGTGTACGGAACGGCTACACAAGGTGATGATGTGTATGTAATAGGTGGTAATTTTGGTGGAAATCCAGCAACAATATACAAGTTCAACCTGGCAACGCAGACCTACACTACATTTGCTACATTGCCGGCAGGACGTTATGGAGCAGATGCAACAATTGTAAATAACACATTATATATATTTGGTGGAGCAACTTCATTTCCTTCGGTACAACCTGCGCAAAACACCATATATAGCATTCCGCTAAACAATCCGAGTGCTATACAAACCTTTCAAATGAATAACAGTATCAATGTGTCGTATGTAAAAGTACGCCAAAACTTAATCTACATTGCAGGAATAAAATTTGTGGGCAACACGGTAAACGGAATTACACAACGTGAAAGTATCATTGGTGTTTTTAATACAGTAAACAATACCTACGAAGAATTGCAACATAATCTAAATAATACGAGCGGCATCAAAGGAATTGAAGAAATGTGCTTAGTAGGAAACAAAATGTATATCATTTATGGAGATATGTTGGGCGAAGGTTTGCAAGATTGGTCTATATATTCGGCAACTATAAATTAAACCATCTTTTTTTTAAATATTGGGAACCTTTTTAAAATTCATTGCGTCTATACACATAGAAACCGAAACAAAATCAGATTATGAAAAAACAATTTTTTAAAATAACAATATTCACTTTAGTAGCATTCCTGTCTTTTTCTTGCTCCGATTTAGATGATAATGAGGTAGTTGGAACGGTTGATATTGAAAATCTCATTCAAAAAGAATCTGAATTATTTGGCTTAATAGAACGCGTAGCCGAAACAGATAGTGACGATGAAATCACCTGTATCAACTTTATATATTCGTTTACATTGCTAGAATTTGACGCTAACTTATTTCCAGTAGCACAACATGTAGTGTCAAGCGATGCGCAATTTAGCAGCATATTAGACGGAATCGCAGCTGGAAATAGCATCGGAATTAACTTTCCAATTCAAAGTATTTTAGATAATGGTGAAGAATTTCTAATCCAAAATAAAGACGAACTCAAACAATCCATTGATGATTGTATATTAGCACAACAAGATCAAATTGCAGGAAACTGTCGCCTCATACAAGAAGATTGCGTTTGGATAGTCAGTCATACAAATACTGACGACACCTATGAAAATGCCGTATTTGACTTTGCAGGTGACGGAACCTTAAAATTCTACAATAACGGAATTGAATATGAAGGTACACGAATTGTATACTTTATTGAAGATGAATTGCATACAAACATCACAATAAATGATACAGACGTTACCGGACAAGACTGGAATTTTGATTGGAAAACGGTTGTTCTATCAAATGAAGAAATGACGTTTACCAATGACGCAGGAACTTTTGTGCTCACCAAAGAATGTGAAGAAGAAAACTACTGTACCACGTTGGTCTTTGTGGAATGTGAAACTGTTGTTGACTCAGAAATTTCAGAATTTATATTTGAAGATTACATACCTTGCATACTTGAAATAAACGACTTGGACCAACTTACGATTGATGATACGATTGCTTTTTACGAAACAGCACAAGATGCAAACAATCAAACCAATCCGTTATCGCAAACTTCGTATCAAAATGTCATGCCTGTTCAAACCATATATGTACGGATAGAGTATGCCATGAGTACAGAATTTATTTTGATACCAATTGAAATTCAGTCGACAAGTTGTTAAAAGTAATTCAAATACAAAACTACTTAATAAGCCAACCATTTTTGGGAAATACAAGAGAGGAAATACATAACATTGATGGGTTGCGAGCAAACGATGAACTGGTTCAAAAAGCAGTTTATGAAAAGCTTGCGCCCAAAATGTTAGGCGCCTGTCTCAACTTCATTTCGGATCGTTCCATGGCGGAAGAAGTCATGAACAATGGTTTTGTAAAAGTATTTTTCAACATCAAAACCTACAAATCAGAAGGAAGTTTTGAAGGTTGGGTTCGTAAAATTATGATTAGAGAAAGTTTGTCGTTTCTACGGAAAAAGAAATTCTTAATCTCGGATCAAAGTGAAACTATCTTAGAACTCCAAAAAACCTATCAAAAACCAGTAGAAGAAGTTTCTGAAATTCAGCGACTTGTAGAAAAACTTCCGATGGAATTCAAAGTGGTTTTCAATCTATATGCCATAGAAGGATACACGCATCAAGAAATTGCGGAACTCTTAAACATACCTGAAGCAACGTCAAAAACACGTCTATTCAGAGCGCGAAAATTATTAAAAGAACAACTACAAACAGCTAAACAATCCAATGGAAGATTTTGATTACATAGATGCGCTTGCCAAAAGCGAGCTTTCAAATCGTACAGGAACGCCTTCTGTGGACGGTTGGAACCAAGTGCAGCAAAAAATGAAGCAGAAAAAACGCAAAAGATTTTTTGTATTCTTCCTGTTGTTTGCTCTTATAGCTTCTTTTGGAATCTACCAAGGAATCAATTTCAATTCCGATATCGAAAACAATTCGGTTACTAACAAAAACAACGATTCAAACTCAACTTCGATTTCAAGTTCAGATTCGACTTCAACTTCAAACTCAGATTCAAATTCAACTTCGATTTCAAACTCAACTTCAAGTTCAGACCAAGCTGAAACAAACACCTTGGCGACAGAAGGTGTGACTCGCGGAAACGATCAGAATCAGACAGCAAATGCAGTAAAAGGTAATCAAAATGGTATTGTCAATACAGAAGCAAAACTAAATTCAAACGTACAAAACAGCCATCGTGATGGTTCACAAACTAAAGAAGGAACAATCACTAATAAACAGCAAAACAGCGAAAGCGATCTTGTTATTTCAGAAGAAGACAGTAAAATCTCTGCGGAAGCAAACGGATTAAAACTATATCCATGGGAACTTATCACGCCAGAAACACTCAAAAAGAAACGTAAAAAACAAGCTAAAAAAGCAAACGCAGATGACTTTTATGAAAACTTAGATTTAATGGTTGGCGTAAACGGATTTTTCTCATCAAATAACTATGAAATCTCAAAATCGTATGTGGTAGAAGTGTCATACACGCAAGAAAAAAAGCTAAAAAACAATTACTTTCTTAACTATGGAGCTGCGTTGCAATTCAGAAACTTACACTTCAAAAAAGACAGTATTCGTTTCAACAAAGGCGAATTAAGTTTCAATATACAATCAAACATAGAAAAAAGGTTTGGAAATTTTGGGATAGAAGCTGGTGTGTATCTAGGATACGAATTCTACTCGCCAAACAATGAAATTTTCAACAACATTGGTGTGAACTTTTTAGAACAGAAAATTAATTACGGATTGGCGACTTCATTGAACTACAAGAAAATTGGACTCGTTTTCAAATACGAATTTTCACCGTACATAGATTACCTCGGAAATACAAAATATGGCGGATTTATCATAGGTGTAAAATATGATTTCTAAAGTGCCCAAAAGCCATTCAATCAAAATGTAAAAAAAGTATAAAAACAAAAAAAGTGTGTCAATATTTAAAAATCTATATACTTTTGTACTCTGAAAAAAAGATATATGGCAAAGAATCTGGTAATTGTTGAGTCACCCGCAAAAGCAAAAACGATCGAAAAATTTCTTGGAAAAGAATACAAAGTAGAATCGAGTTTTGGGCACATTGCAGACTTACCTTCCAAAGAATTAGGCGTAAATGTAGATGGCGATTTTGAGCCAGAATATATCGTCTCGGATGATAAAAAAGCAGTTGTAAAAAAACTAAAAGACTTAGCGAAAAAAGCAGACATGGTTTGGCTCGCAAGTGATGAGGATCGAGAAGGAGAAGCCATTGCCTGGCATTTAGCGGAAACATTAAAGCTAACGCCAGAACGTACAAAGCGTATTGTTTTTCACGAAATTACCAAAACAGCCATCCTAAAAGCAATTGAAAATCCAAGAGATATTGATTACAATTTAGTAAATGCGCAACAAGCCCGAAGAATCTTAGACAGATTAGTTGGCTACGAATTGTCGCCAGTACTCTGGAGAAAAGTAAAAGGCGGATTATCTGCCGGACGCGTACAATCAGTTTCAGTTCGTTTAATAGTAGAACGCGAACGTGACATTCAGGAATTCAAACCAGAAGCCGCTTTCAAAGTTGCCGCAGAATTTTTAAACTCAGAAGGGAAAAAATTCAAAGCCAGACTCAATAAAACATTTCCAACGCACAAAGCCGCAAAAGATTTCTTAGCTAAAAATGTTGGCGCCAACTTCAAAATTGCCAACTTAGAAACAAAGCCAGCGAAAAAAACACCAGCGGCACCATTTACGACATCAACACTTCAGCAAGAAGCATCGCGAAAGCTCTATTTTTCGGTAAGTAAAACAATGACGTTAGCGCAACGTTTATATGAAGCCGGTTTTATAACCTATATGAGAACGGATAGTGTAAACCTTTCTAACGACGCCAAAAATGCGGCACAAGCAGAAATCATTCGTTCGTACGGAGAAGCATACAGCAAGCCACGAGACTACAAAAGCAAAGCCAAAGGTGCGCAAGAAGCGCATGAGGCAATCCGACCGACCAATATGCAAGATCATACGGTAAATGCGGAATACGATCAAGTTCGATTATACGAATTAATATGGAAACGTACATTGGCTTCTCAAATGAGCGATGCACAATTAGAACGAACCAACGCAAAAATTGAAGCAGATACACATAACGAACGCTTTACAGCAAACGGAGAAGTGCTAAAATTTGAAGGTTTCCTAAAAGTATACCTAGAAGGAAAAGATGATGAAGATGAAGAACAAGATGGAATGTTGCCAACCTTAAAAGTGGGCGAAAAACTTAAAAAACAACACATTACAGCTACGCAAAGATATACGCAAGCACCATACCGATTTACAGAAGCATCCTTAGTAAAACAATTAGAAGAACTCGGAATTGGACGACCGTCCACGTATGCGCCAACCATTTCTACCATTCAAAATAGAGGTTATGTTGAAAAAGGAACTATTGATGGTGTAGAAAGAAGCTACGAGCAACTTACGTTAAAAGGTGATAAAATCATTGAAAAAGAATTGACGGAAAAAGTAGGTTCTGATAAAGGAAAATTGGTGCCAACCGATATTGGAATGATTGTCAATGACTTCTTGGTGAAAAATTTTGCTTCCATTTTAGATTACAACTTCACCGCAAAAGTAGAGCAAGACTTTGATGACATTGCGGAAGGGAAAGAAGAATGGAAAGTAATGATGAAAAGTTTTTACAACGACTTTCATCCAAAAGTAGAAGACGTAAAAGAAAATGCCGATCGTGAGTCTGGAGAACGTATCCTAGGAGTTGATCCGGAAAGCGGAAAACAAGTCAGTGTGCGTTTGGGTAAATTTGGACCAATGGTTCAAGTAGGTACGGTTGATGACGAAGAAAAACCAACATTTGCAAGTCTAAGTCCCGATCAGCAACTAAACACGATTACTTTTGAAGAAGCAATGGATTTATTTCAGTTGCCAAAACAACTAGGTAAATACAAAGGTGAAGTCGTTGAGGTAAATAACGGACGTTTTGGGCCATACATAAAACTGGGTAAAAAATTCATATCACTTGACAAAGGCGAAGACCCACTAAGTGTGGAAATGGACAGAGCGTTAGAATTAATCAAAGCACGTGAAGAAGCAGATGCGCCAATAGCAAACTATGAAGGACTTGATGTAACTAAAGGTGTTGGACGTTTTGGTCCTTTCCTAAAATGGAATGGAATCTTCATCAATGTGAACAAAAAATATGATTTTGACAATCTTTCGCAAGCTGACATTGAAGAATTAATAGAAGACAAAAAACAAAAAGAACGCGATAAAGTTATCCAAAACTGGGAAGCTGAAGGAATTCGTATCGAAAAAGCACGTTGGGGACGCAGTAATATTCTCAAAGGAAAACTAAAAATTGAACTTCCAAAAACAGTGGATGCATCGCAACTAACGTTAGAAGAAGTCCAAAAAATGATTGAGGAGAAAACGCCAAAGAAAAAAACAAAGGCAAAAGCGAAACCTAAAGCAAAAGCTAAAAAATAATGGAGTTTGAATTTCTATCGCCAGTCGATGGTATATTAACGGCTCACAATGAATTGCTATCCAAACAAGCATTGGGAAACCAACTAGACATTCACACCTCTAAGCATGGAATTCCAGAAACAGTAACGTCTGCAAAATTTGCAATTATTGCAGTGCTTGAAAATCGTAGTGATATCAATTATTTAGGTGAACAACTCAATTTATCAGAAATTCGAAAAGCATTCTACAGTCTATATCCAGGCAACTGGAGTCATAAAATCGTAGATCTTGGAAATTTACATAAAGGAGAAACGGTCAATGATACATACGCGGCTTTAAAAACCATTATGGAGCCGTTACTCAAAAACAATATCATTCCGATCATCTTAGGCGGAAGTCAAGATTTAATGTACGCCATGTACAGAGCGTATGACAAACTAGAACAAGTCGTTAACATTGTAAATGTTGATAGTAAATTCGATTTTGGCGCTATCAGTGAAGCGGTAAGTAACCATTCGTACATGGGGAAAATTATAGTAGAAGCACCTCACAATCTATTTAATTACAGTAATATTGGATATCAAACCTATTTCAATGCACAAGAAGAAATAGACTTAATGCAAAAATTATTTTTTGACAGCTATCGCTTAGGGCAAGTATCCAATGACATTAGTATTGTAGAGCCAATTACACGTGATGCAGATATCGTAGGAATCGATTTGTCGGCGGTAAAAGCTTCTGAAGTAAGTGGAAACCAAAACACATCGCCCAATGGGCTAGATGGGAAAGAAATTTGTGCGATCAGTCGGTATGCAGGTATCAGTGATAAAGTATCTTCCTTCGGGATATTTGAATACAAAAACACAAAAGACGAAGAAATTACGGCAATGTTAGTAGCACAAATGATTTGGTATTTTATCGAAGGCGTAAATTATCGTGTTAATGATTATCCATTTGCCTCAAAAGATGATTATTTGAAGTATATTGTGCCCAATGAAGTACAAGAGATGATCTTTTACAAAAGTAACAAAACCGAAAGATGGTGGATAGAAATACCATTTATTTCAAGTTTGAATAATAAATTAAAAAGACATACGTTATTACCTTGCACACACCAAGATTATTTGAATGCTTGCAACCAAATAATCCCTGAAAGATGGTGGATGGCGTATAAAAAAAGTATTAATTAAATAAGCGTGTTAAGAAAACCTTAAAATTATATTCAATAAAAGCAATTTAAAACCATTAGTTTTTATAATAAAAAATTGTTTTTTTGAAAATAAATAGATAGGTTTACGCCCTTAAAATCTATAAAAAACGTATTAACCTCAATAATTCCGTATGAAAAAGATTGTTGTATTAACAGCCGTTTTAGCATTTCTTTATAGCTGTGGTTCTAAAGATAGAGGTGAGCTAGTCGGTGTAAAAGGAAAAAAATGGCATCCTGAAAAGCCCTTTGGAATGACCCTTATTCCCGGTGGATCATTCATCATGGGTAAATCAGATGACGATATAGCTCAGACCAAAAACGCACCCACTAAAACCGTTACAGTACCTTCGTTTTACATGGATGAAACCGAAATCACAAACAGTGAATATCGTGAATTCGTGTATTGGGTAAGAGATTCTATTATAAGAACCAGATTAGCGATTCTAGCTGATGAAGAAGGAAAAACAGATCCTAATGAAGATGGAATTGCAAAATATATTTTTAAAGATGCAGACACTACAAATATGACTGCTTGGCAAAAGTATAATATTGCTAATTATGCGGGTATGGGCGTAACAGGTTATGAAGGACGACCTTTAAACCATGATATTGATTTAATTTGGGATTACTCAGAAATTCCAGATGAATATTATGCAGAAGTAATGGACTCTATGTTAATTCCAGAAGCAGAATCATACAATGGACAACGTACACTTGATTGGACAAAAGTAAGATTTCAATACACATGGATGGATATTGAAAGTGCTGCCAAAAACAAAGGCATGAAGCGTACTGATTTCATCAAAAGAGAAAACTTAGAAATCTATCCAGATACAACCGTTTGGATTAGAGACTTTGAATATTCATACAACGAACCAATGCACAATGACTATTTTTGGCATGATGCATACAATGACTATCCAGTAGTTGGTGTTACTTGGAAACAAGCAAAAGCCTTCTGCGAATGGAGAACATTAAAAAAGAATATCTACAGAAGAGAAAGAAAACGTCATCAAATTAATAAATTCAGATTGCCATCTGAAGCAGAATGGGAATATGCTGCTAGAGGTGGACTAGAAGGAGCAACCTATCCTTGGGGTGGGCCTTATACCATGAATGATAGAGGATGTTTCTTAGCAAACTTTAAACCATTAAGAGGTAACTATGCAGCAGATCAAGCATTATATACTGTTGAAGCAGATGCCTACGAACCTAATGACTATAACTTATACAACATGGCAGGAAATGTTGCTGAATGGACAGCTTCATCGTACGATCCTAGTTCGTATGAATACATGTCAACAATGAGTCCAAATGTAAATGATACGCTAAATGCACGTAAAGTAATTCGTGGTGGATCATGGAAAGATGTTGAGTACTTCTTACAAGTAAGTACAAGAGATTTTGAATACAGAGATTCAGCTAGAAGTTACATCGGATTTAGAACTGTACAAAGCTACATGGGAGCAGATGTAATAGGAGCAGGACCAAGATAATAAAAACACTATTAACTATAAACACTTAAAAAGAATCTAGGTAAACCCAACACTTAAATTTTATTAACTAAACACTAAACTAAAATTAGATTATTATGGCAAAGAATGGCAAGATTACGCTAACGAACATGGTATATGGACTTGGAGCGGCAATTGTAATTGTAGGAGCATTATTTAAAATTCAACACTGGCCTTACGGTAGTGAAATTTTAACATTAGGAATGATTGTAGAAGCATTAGTATTTACATATTCAGCTTTTGAAAGACAAACTGACGAACTAGACTGGTCATTAGTATACCCTGAATTATCAGGTGGTTCTGCGAAAGCGAAAGCAAAAAAAGAAGAAGCGGCAGATGCAGAAGGATTATTATCTAAGAAATTAGATAACTTATTAAAAGATGCTAAAATCGATAGCGAGTTAATGACAAGCTTAGGAAGTAGTATCCGTAATTTTGAAGGAGCAGCAAAAAGTATCTCTCCAACAGTAGACGCAATTTCCTCTACAAAAAAATATGGTGAGCAAATGTCTTTAGCAGCAGCTCAAATGGAATCTTTAAATAGCCTTTACAAAGTGCAAATGGAAAGCGCTAGTCGTCAAGCTACTATCAACGAAGAAGCTGTTGAAAATGCAACAAAACTAAAAGAACAAATGCAATCATTAGCATCAAACTTATCATCATTAAATGGTGTATATGGAGGAATGTTATCTGCAATGAGCAAAAACTAATTAGTAATAAATAATTTAATTCAACAAAAAATTAACCAAAAAAACTAATTAGAAATGGCAGGAGGAAAAGCATCTGCAAGGCAGAAAATGATTAACTTGATGTATTTAGTGTTCATCGCAATGATGGCAATGAATATGTCAAAAGAAGTACTTTCAGCTTTCGGATTAATGGAAGCTAAGTTTGCAGACTCAAACATAGCTACCACAACTAGAAACGACAAATTATTAGCTGAATTAGAAATAAAAGGCGCTGAGAATCCAAAAGAATTCAAAGTTCCAGCAGCTAGAGCGCAGCAAGTAAAAATTGCTTCGGATAAACTATACAATTACCTTGAAACATTAAAAAAAGAACTAATAGATCAAGGTGGTTACGAAGTAGATGCTGAAACAAAAAAGCTTCCATTTGAAGCAATGGACAAAACAGATATCTTAGATGAAGCTTGGTTTACAGGTGACGGATTGACTAAAAAAGGTCAAGAAGTGATGGATAAAATCAATGAATACAAAACAGAGATTAAAGATATCTTAGCAACTGACGAAAGCTACAGAGGTAGAGCAGAAGCTTTTGAAAAAACATTCAGTACTGAAAAAGTAGAAAACAAAGACGGTAAAAAAATCGATTGGCTAGCATACAACTATCAAGGTTTTCCGGCAATTGCATCGTATACGAAGTTAACAGCAATGCAAAATGACATCAAAGTTACGGAGTCTGATATGTTTAGTTTATTCTTAGGAAACATTGTTTCTGAAGCTACAACATTGAACAACTATCAAGCAATTGTATTAGCTGATAAATCTGCTTTCTTCGCAGGAGAAAAATTCCAAGGAAAAGTAGTCATCGGTAAATATGCAAATGTGCCACCAACAAAATTAATGGTACAAGGGCAAGAAATCAACTTAGCGGAATCTATCGATGAAAGTGGAGCTGCAACACTAGATTTCAATGTTGGAAATGTTGGAGAGCACGAAATCAAAGGTGAGTTTACATTTATTGAAAACAACAAAGAATTAAAAATTCCTATTACAGCAAACTATGTAGTAGTACCACGTCCAAACTCTGCAACAATTTCAGCAGACAAAATGAACGTTGTATACCGTGGTGTTGATAACCCAATGACCATCTCATTTGCAGGTGTTCCTGATAACAAAGTAACAGCAAGTGCTGCTGGATTATCAAAAATGGCTGGTAATGGAAAATACAACATGAAGCCACAAACAGGTGGTGCAAATGTAACGATCAATGTAACAGCAAAGTTAGATGATGGATCTACTTCAAGTGACAAAGCAACCTTTAGAATTAAAGAAATTCCTGCACCAACAGGATACTTTAGAGGTGAATCTGGTTCGCTCAAAATGAGTAAATCTGGTGTAGAAAAAGGAACAATTGAAGCTAAATTAGATGATTTTGATTTCGACTTACCATTAAGAGTTACACAATTTGACTTTAAAGTGCCTGGGCAACCAACAATTACAGTTTCTGGAAATAAGCTAGACAGCAAAGCAATCAGTGCTTTAAGAAGAGCAACAAGAGGTCAAGATGTCCAAATTTTGAATATCAAGGCTAAAAGTAGTGGTCCAGTTATTAAAAAAGTATCACCTGTAATTATTGAAATTACAAACTAAAATATTAAAACAATTGTTATGAATTGGAAAGGTTTATTTACAGCGGCATTTGCATTCCTACTCTCAGGAACGGTATTTGGGCAGGCAAATTTATTGAATGCTAAAGATCCTAGTGAAATAGGTGTAAAAACGCAAGCGCAAAAAGATGCAGATAACGATGGTCCATTACCGTATGGATATGTAGATGACAGAGACATTCTTTGGTCAGCTACGACATGGGAAATCATTGATTTGGACGAAAGAATAAACTTCCCATTATACTATCCAATAGATTCTATTGGTATGCGTTCTGACAGACGTTCTCTATACGATGTACTTATTAAAAATGTAAGAAACAAAAACATTGAAAAAGTATATGCTGATGGAAACTTTACGGAAGTAAGAACATACGAAGACATTCTAAACAGTTTAAGAACTGTCGATACACTAAGTGCAGGTATTGATCAAATCAACAGAGGTGAAAAACTTTCTGATGAATACATTGAAATCAGAGATTTAACAGCTGCTGATATTGAAGAATATCACGTAAAAGGTGTTTGGTATTTCGACAAGCGTCAAGGAGAATTAAAATATAGACTTTTAGCAATTGCTCCAGTAGCACCAGATGTGAAGTTTATAGATCAAGATGGAGCTCAACAAGATTTAGTAGAGCTATTTTGGGTATTCTATCCAGATGTTAGAGAAATACTTCATGAATCAAAAGCTTTCAACGATCGAAATGCAGCAAAACCTTTATCGTTTGATCACCTACTAAACGCTCGTCGTTTTAATGGATTGATTTACAAAGAGGAAAATGTACAAGGTGATCGACTCATTAAAAAATATGTAAAAGAAAATTCACTCATGCAATTATTGGAATCTCAACGAATCAAAGAAAAGATTAGAGGAAGAGAACAAGACATGTGGAATTACTAACATTCATAACATAACAATACAAAAAATGCTCACTTACTTGGTGAGCGTTTTTTATTTAGTGAAACTCAATTTTGAGAAGTCTGAAAGACGCACTCAAAATTGTAAGTTGAACTAATCCCGCTGCAAAGCGGGATCTCTTAAAATATTAGAGTAGTTTTAATTATAGTATGCTCTTATCTTTAATGTTAAATTTATTTGAGAAGCTTGTGCTGAACTTGATTCAGTGTCTAAGACGCACTCAAAATTGTAAGTTGAACTAATCCCGCTGCAAAGCGGGATCTCTTAAAATATTAGAGTAGTTTTAATTATAGTATGCTCTTATCTTTAATGTTAAATTTATTTGAGAAGCTTTTGCTGAACTTGATTCAGTATCTAAGACGCACTCAAAATTGTAAGTTGAACTAATCCCGCTGCAAAGCGGGATTTCTTAAAATATTAGAGTAGTTTTAATTATATTTTGCTCTTATATTTAATGTTAAATTTATTTGAGAAGCTTGTGCTGAACTTGATTCAGTATCTAAGACGCACTCAAAATTGTAAGTTGAACTAGAAGCTGTCTAAATAGCCGTTATTGCGAATGAAATGTTTTACATTGAGTAGAATCGAAATACAGTAATCTTTGAATTTAAGTTACTGATTAATAGGTTTTTAAAGATTATAAACTTTTCGTAAAGACGAAATTATACCAGTTTTGCTTTGAAATTACTCCATAAAAAGGCAGTTATTTTTTCTTTAGGCAAAAAAGAAAATGCAAGCATAGCCATAGCTACGGTTACATTTTATTTTGAAGAATAAAGGAAAAAGCCCAAGTTTTTGTGGGTAAATTTAAAGTGAAAATGGTATTATTATCTTTTTTTCTCAATAGTTTGTCCCGAAACTCAATACCTTTTATTTTTACACTATGGTAGATTATATAATTGTCGGACTAGGATTAGCAGGAATTGCTTTTTGTGAAGAATTAGAAGCCGCAGAAAAAACGTTTATTGTTTTTGAAGACAACTCACAGCACTCATCCACAGTTGCTGGCGGATTATACAATCCGGTAACACTCAAACGATTTACACCTGTTTGGAATGCAGATGAACAACTCGAAGTTGCCTTGCCTTTCTATCAAACATTAGAAAAAAAGTTAGGAATTCAATTTGATGAAAAACTAGCTGTAATGCGAAGATTTACTTCCATTGAAGAACAAAACACTTGGTTTCAAGCTTCTGATAATCCGAAACTTTCAAGATACTTAGATACACATCTTGTTATAAACACAAACGAACATGTACATGCGCCTTTTTCGCTTGGAAAAGTGAAAGAAACAGGCAGAATTTACACAGAAAAACTCATCAAAGCGTATCGAAACTATCTAAAAAATAAAAATATATTTCGGACAGAACGTTTTCACTATGAAAAACTAACGATTGAAAAAACGTCCGTGAGCTATCAAACCATAGAAGCAAAAAATATTGTTTTCTGTGAAGGTTTTGGAATCAAGCAAAACCCATACTTTAACTATTTACCGCTAAACGGAACAAAAGGAGAATTACTCACCATAAAAGCGCCTGATTTAAAAGTAGATTGCGTTTTAAAATCGTCAATATTCATCATTCCAATGGGAAATGATACCTATCGAATTGGGGCAACCTATAATTGGGAAGACAAAACACATACCATAACAGAAGCTGCAAAAAATGAATTGGCAGAAAAGTTATCAAAACTCATCACTTGTGAATATGAAATCATCGATCAAGTTGCAGGAATTCGTCCAACAGTAATCGACAGAAAACCTTTAGTGGGGAAACATCCTGTTCATTCGCAAGTAGCTATCTTAAACGGTTTAGGAACTCGTGGTGTTATGATTGCTCCGACAGTTGCCAAACAGCTTTACAATTACATAACGCATCAAGTAGAACTGCCAAACGAAATAAATATCAAACGTTTTGCAAGCTTACGAGAAGCATCAAACAAAGGATAAATTAATTGCTTTTTTTATCCAAATTCTTGTCGTAAGACATAAAAATATTAATCCAAATATTTCGCGATAAGCGCATAATTATAGGCATAAAACCAATCATAGTTCCCATAATTGCAAAAAAGGAAGTCAATAAAGAAGTTTTTAGTATCCATTTGGAAACCACAAAAGCGGCAAACGCAAATGCGATTCCAACACCATAACTCACATACATGGCTCCATAAAAAAATGAAGGTTCAATTTTATAACGAGTTCCACAATGCGCACAGGTTTCATTCATTTTCAATGTCGTACTTAACTTGTACGGGTTTCGAACCTCATACATGCGTTCATTATGACATTTTGGACAAGTTCCCGTTAAAATACTATATAATTTCGATCCTTTTTTTAACATTTGTAAAATATATTAAACAGCTAGTCTTAATTCACGCAAAAATAGGGCTTCTATTTCATAAAAACAGTAACTTTTGTCACACACATGATAAATATTCATAACATCGCCGTTGCTTTTGGCGGCACATACTTATTTAAAGACATTGCTTTTCGTTTAAATGCTGGCGACAGCGTGGGACTTATTGGGAAAAATGGCGCTGGAAAATCAACACTATTAAAAATTCTTGCCAAAGAAAATGAACCCGATGAAGGTGCGATTGCGACCGATAAAGACATCGAAATAGGTTTCTTAAAGCAAGATATCGAATTTACGCAAGGACGAACAGTATTGGAAGAAAGTTATGAAGCTTTTGAACAAATTCGTGAATTAGAACTCAAAATAGATCACATAAATCATCAATTATCCGAACGAACTGATTATGATAGCGAATCGTACAATCAACTCATTATAGATTTAAGCGATTATACAACACGGTACGAAATATTAGGCGGATACAACTACAAAGGCGATACCGAACGTGTTTTGCAAGGATTAGGTTTCAAACGAGAAGATTTTGACAAAAAAACAGATACCTTTTCCGGAGGTTGGCGTATGCGAATTGAATTGGCAAAACTTTTGTTGCAAAAAAACGATATTCTGCTCTTAGATGAACCAACAAACCATTTAGACATAGAATCTATAATATGGTTAGAACAGTTCTTAAAAACGTTCCCAGGCGTCGTCATTATTGTTTCGCATGATAAAATGTTTTTGGACAATGTAACGAATAGAACTATTGAAATTTCGTTGGGAAGAATATACGATTACAACAAACCGTATTCGAAATATTTAGTGCAACGAAATGAAATTCGCGAACAGCAAAAAGCGACACAAAAAAATCAAGAAAAGCAAATACAACACACGGAAAAACTCATTGAAAAATTCAGGGCAAAAGCTTCCAAAGCATCAATGGCACAATCGCTCATCAAAAAACTCGATAAAATTGATCGGATTGAAGTAGATGAAGATGACAATGCGGTCATGTCCATTAAATTCCCCATTTCCATTCAACCTGGAAAAGTAGTGTTAGAAGGCGAAAATATATCAAAACACTATGGCGAAAAGCATGTTTTATCAAATATAGATTTGTTTGTAGAAAGGAATAGCAAAATTGCGTTTGTAGGTCAAAATGGACAAGGAAAATCAACCTTAGCGAAAATCATTGTCAACGAAATTCCACATCAAGGAAAACTGGAATTAGGTCACAATGTACAAATAGGATATTTTGCGCAAAATCAGGCAGAATACTTAAATGGCGAACTTTCCGTGGAAGAAACCATGATTGAAGCGGCAGATGAAAAAACACGTCCGAAAGTTCGCGATATGCTCGGTGCTTTCTTATTTAGAGGTGAAGAAGCAGACAAAAAAGTGAAAGTCCTTTCGGGAGGTGAGCGAAACCGTTTAGCGTTGTGTAAAATGCTCTTGCAGCCGTTTAATGTGTTGGTGATGGATGAACCGACGAATCACTTAGATATCAAATCGAAAAATGTCTTAAAAACGGCATTGCAAAACTTTGAAGGAACGTTGATTTTAGTCTCGCATGATCGTGATTTTTTACAAGGATTGACCAACAAAGTATACGAATTCAAAGATCAAAAAATAAAAGAATACTTAGGCGATATCAACTATTACTTAGAAGAACGAAAAGTTGCCAACTTGCGTGAAGTAGAAAAACGAACAGTTATCAAAGAAGAAGTTGTTAAAACGGAAGATACGAAGCAAACTTACGAAGCGCAGAAAAAACTAAAATCGCTCAGCAACAAAATCAACAAAATAGAACGTAACATTTCGGATTTAGAAAAGAAAATCAAAGAAATTGACATGGAATTGGCGATTAACTATGAAGAAACCATTGCCAAGCCTAACTTTTTTGACATGTATCAAGGCAAAAAGAAAACCTTAGCAACATTAATGGAAGATTGGGAAGCGGTGCAAGAAGAAATGGACGCGTTGGAATCGGAATTATAAAAATAGCTTGTAAATATGGATGAACATTTCTTTCAATGTCCTTATTGTTGGGAAGAAATCTCAATGCTAATTGATACTTCAGTTCGTGAGCAAAAATATATTGAAGATTGTGAAGTTTGCTGCAATCCGATAGAAATATTTGTACAAAGCGAAGACGGAATTATAATGGGATTTGATGCTCAAAATATCGAACAATAAAAAATTTTATTTTTTTGTTGGTAGAATTAAAAATCATTGTATATTTGCAATCCAATAGCGCGGGATAGAGCAGTAGGTAGCTCGTCGGGCTCATAACCCGAAGGTCACTGGTTCGAGTCCAGTTCCCGCTACTAAGATAAAGCACTGATTTTCAGTGCTTTTTTTGTTTAAAGCCTATCCTCAATTACCTTCAATTCTTTTATTTTTTTAAAAAGTATCTATAAAAAGTATCTTTTTGACAGTTTATACTTTAAAAATCTCTAATTCTTTGACTGCTTTATTAATTATGCGCTCATCAATATAATGTCTTTGTAGAATTTCATCAGACGTGTGCGATGACAGTGATTTTGTATCTCCGTTCAATGTAGAATTCAAATAAGTAAGATAGGTTTTGCGTAAGCATTTGAATTGTAAATTACGATCATTATCTAGTTGTTTATAAAAATGCGAAAACCCTTTTGACAAGTTATCCATTATTGCTGCAGTTGAAGTTTTTGTTCGATCAGGTTCGAGAATGTATTCATGGCTTCCTTTATTTTCATTATACCCTAGTCTTAGCAAAAGCTTGAATAGGCTTTTAGTAACTGGTATTATTTTTGGCGCAACATTATCGTTAAATCCGTCCCCTTTCTGTCTCTCAACTTTTAAATTAGAAACAGCAATATAAGTTGGTTCATTTTCAATTTCTTTAATCATGTTCCATTTTAATTCTACAATTTCTTCACGTCTTCCTCCAGTATGTAAGGCAAGTTCAAAACCATCTTTTAAATACGATTTATATCTATTCCTTTTAGTTTTTCCAATTAACGCTAAACCATTTTTAGGAGAAATATTTTCTAATAATTTTTTAAATTCATTTTCACTTATTGTATCTCTTTTAACTGTAACAGTTCTCCTTCTAACATCATCAAATGGATTATATACATTAAGTTTAAATTTTTTTATAGACCATTTAAAGAATCCTTTAACATCAGTCATTTTATTATTGTAAGTCTTATTTTGATATTCTTTATCATTTAGTAAATAGGAGTGAAAATAGCCTACATGATCATCATTAACCCTGTCTACTAACATTGTTTTTTTGTTCACTTTATTTTTAGTTAGCGCTTCATTAAATAGTAACAAGCTTTTTTGAATTTCTTTGATGTAGAGATCTGTTCTATTTACCTTTTTATGCTCAGGAACACCAATATCATTTAAAAAATCGAGATACCTGATTTGCGCATCAAATAAATATACTCTTTTGGCAGTATCCTCTGATACATCAGTAAATGATAATTTAGCCTTAAATTCTTCTTCAAAAGCTATGGCTTGTATCACAGCTTCATTATAAGTTTCAGCACTTAATGTATTACTTATAATTTTTTTATTTTGTCCTGGATAATGCAATCGACTTTTATAGCGATGCTTTTCGGGGTTTTTACAGCTTGACAGTTTAGATTTACTCTTTCCACATTTAGGCTCTTTTTTAATTACTTTTCCATCGTTCTCTTTAACAGTCAGTTTTGTATATGTGAAGTATTTATTACACTCATTACAATATAGATATAAGCCTTTATGTCTTTTGTTGGGTAGTTTTTTTCTTTTCATACCCTTACGAATTCGCAAATGCTTTTGCAGTATCAGACATTGGAGTTACCGTATTAGATATCTTTATAATATTCAATTCAGGATTATCTTCCAGAAGAATGAGATAACCCAAACGGTCATTATCTATGTAGCATTTATATAGTTCTTCCCATTTTTTCGGATATTTTTTCTTTAGCTGGCTTATTAAACTCTTGTCAAGTTCCATGTCTACTAAAAAACGATGAACTACTGATTTATTTCCGACAGTTTGTATTTTGATGCCTGCGGTTTCACACCAATTTTTCACGCTTCTAATACCTCTCATTAGAAGAATTTCACTTAATTTTTTTAAATCAATAAATTTTTCATTTGCTTGCTTGTTTTGCATTTTAATTAAATTAATACACTTCCGTTTCTGCGGTCAGTATATTAGTTTGGATTCCTTGGGAGCTTATCTCCTTTATAATTTATTTTTAAATACGCTCTTTGATGGTTCTTTTGATTTGAACAACTTTACCACGAGCTTGTTTTATTTCTATATCTTGATAGTCGTGCTCTTTTAATATATTCAAAATTCTTTCTCCATTAGAAACGATTTCGGTACTTTCAATAGTATCAATTTCTCCGCCTTTTTTGGTGATTTTTACAGACTCGAAGTTTTCAGATCGTAAAATAAGTAACACTTGAAGCTCATCCTTACTAAGTCCCTTAAATTCATCTAGCGATGGTTCTTTATAAAGTGTTTCGATATTAAGTTTTACGAGTTGATTAAGGTTAAGGATTAAGTGATTAGTCAACTTATTTTCTTGCATCTTATCCAGTATTGCATAGCCATTTAAAACTTCCACTTTTCCATCTTCATCAATAATGATATAAATCGGATTTGAATTCATAAAAATTTCAATAACCGCTAAATTTATAAGCTCGATTTGATCTCCTTCATCGTCATCATTTTCAATAATTTCATCGATATGTAAAAGCTGTTTTTTGACATTTAAAATTTTTTCAAAAGTGTATCCAAACTTTTTAAGTTCTTCAATGATTCCAATCCATAAAATATCAACCAAACTATATTTTACCCATCCTTTTTCATTGGACTCGAACAGGGGAATCAATGATTCATTTTTCCATTTATTTAAAACTTGTTTAGAAACGCCTGTAATATATTTAATTGAATAAATTTGTTCATTCAATTTTTCATTTAAGCTTAATAAATTTGATTTCTTAATGTTTTTCACGATAAATTGTTTGTTTTTTCAAAGATAAATAAAAAAAGTAAAACCATATTGACTTTAAATGTTAAAAGTCAATATGGTTTTACTTTTAAAAAGTTAACTAGCTGTATTTTAATTAATTAGATTTTGTTTTTTTTATTCAATTTTTTCAATTAACTTTTTCAAAGTTTTATTTTCGTTTTCTTTTGAAATAATGAGGTCATTTTTCGCATTTATTAATCCTTTTTCTAATAAATTAATTTTTTTATTTAATTCGGTAATTCTCGTTTCATAATCTACCTTAATAATTTTTAATATGTTGTAAAAAAACTGAGAAGCATCCTTTGGAAGTAAATTTGAGAATGTCCAAATTAAGGTATCAAGTTTAAAAAGTTTAGCTAATTCTTCATATTCAAAACTGATAAAGTTTTCAATCTTATCGGTATCAAATCGTATATCATCTTCAGTGAATTTTTTTTGGTTCAATTCAATTTTTTTCTTTTGTTTATGTTCAGGTAAAAAATTATTCAAATCATATTTGAACTCCACATTTTCGTGATAGAAATAATTCATATCAACATTGTACTGTTTTGCAAAATTTATAAGTGCGATATGTGTAACATGATTTTTTTTATTTTTAACTCTTGAGATAAGTCCCCCGCTTTTGGGATATATTAATAAATTTATTCCACGATAACTATCGGGTTTGATTCCAGCTTCTTTGGAATCTTTCACAACTTGATCTATGGCTTTAATAAACAACTCATCAATTTTATTTATTTCATTTTTTTTAACGTCTTTATTTTTCATCTTTAATAGGTTTATTTTCAATTGTTTAAAGAAAATATAGGGTTTAGGGATTTTTTTATACTAATATTTTAGATGATATGTAGTAATATTTATTTCATTTATATATATATTTGGTTGTGTTAGCAGTCAAATATATTAAAATTTACTATAAAGTTTGGTATAAATTTGATCTTTTTTATACAAAAGTTTGTTAAATTTTATTCTAAAGTTTGGTGAAATTTTTGATGAAGTTTGCTCACATTTATTGAGATTGACATTAAAACCCTTTATATATGTACAATTCAGAAGACTATAAGTCGTTAAAAAAAAGAATGTCGGAACTATTCGACAACCCGACAACAGTTGTTGTAAATCGCTCTGGTCGGTCACAACCAACTGTTACCAAATTTTTTAAAGAGATCACCATAAGAAACAAATCTTGGTTATCCATCTACGAAGCTTGCTTGGAACTTGTAGAAGAACAAGAATCCAAACTAAAGAAGCTTTATGAAAAATCAAACAAGCTGATTCCTAAAAATGATTCAGCGAATCATCAAGAACAATAGATTATGAAAAAACCCATTGTTCAAAAAGATATCGAAGTCGTAAAGACGCATATCGAAAGTATCAAGCATGAAATCGAGATGTTAAAAAAACACTCTAGTCCAAACCTACGACGCAGACAGCAGAAACTGATGCGCCGAAATTGTTCAAATGATGAACATCATTCATTTTTCAACGGTTTTTAAACGATTAGATCAATTTGTCAAAATTCACAATTCAAATAGCGATACACTTTCCAATCATTTGCGGCAACCCATAGTTGCCACGGCAAAGGAAATTATCAAAATTTATGCTGTATCACTTCTAAAGGCGAATAAAATTCAGCCTTTAGATTTAGATAATATTCCACCTTTGGAGACCAATAGCGCTCAATTAGCAACGATGACTAACGTTTGCGCTAGAACTATCAGAAGACATATTCAGCGTCTATTAGATGCCAATGTCTTAACCGAAAAAGTATTCAAAGGTAGAAAAACAAATTACGAGCTTCGGTTTAATTTGGATATTCTGTTAATAAACAGTGAAAAACCTGTATATAAGACTGAAATTGAAGTTCCGAAACAAAAAAATGAAAGTACTGATAATCAGTTTTTTAAAAATCCCATACGGACAAGTTGTCCACAACCTAACTCTAGTAACAATAGTTACATTAATAATGTAATAATAGCAGTTCATAAAAAATTACAATGGAGTTCGCTATCGCTCACGTCACATTATTTTTCAAGCAACGATTCTGGTAACAAATTTTCAGGATACGTAGAGGAGGAAGGCGCAAAACAAATTAATGAGCCACCCACGCAAGGCACACCAGGCGCAAAAAAAAATATTCCAAAAGGTGCTGAGTTTAATAAAGACTACCCTTTAAATTCGTATGATATACAAAATACTGTTGTAGAGGAGGAAGGACAAAGTAAAGAAGTCAGAAAACAGGCAAAAGACACAGCTTCAATGCTTGAGACTTCTTGCTTTTCCTCCCTCAATCTCTATATAAATTCATTATGGAATCTTTCAAAAAAAACGATTTATAAAGATATTTTTCTTACTGAAAATCAGGAGTTAATAGCTAAAAAGTTATTGCGTTTTTGGTATGAGCCCGTAGCGGAACACAAATTAGAGAAGGCACATACTATTTATGTTGAGCGTATCGAATTAGTACGTAAATATCTAGCGAAAGATTCCGAAAATAGATTCGTTCAGCTACCACATCAATATTTTGATCCGACCAATAAATTCGGATTTGCGGGGACAAAAGCTTGGTATGAAACTCAAATGAGAAGTAAGCAAAAAACACGGTTAAAATTAATTCTTCACGCTCAAATTCGACGTTTTGTTGATAATGAAAACAAACATACTTCCAAACAAGTTCCACGTTTACAATTATTTAGAGAATGTGAAAAGCGTATTACAAATCTAAATACACCTGAATTGACCAGCCAATTCTATGCTTCAATCTCCCATAAAACAACGTTCAATTATTCACAATATACTACTTGATAATATGAAAAAAAAATCAGTTAATGTACTAAGTACATTTAGTCAAAAAGTAAAAGATGCAGTCACAGACTTATCTGTTGATATTTTTGGCTATCAAAAAATGGTAACAAATAATATCATTCAAAATACGGAGTTCATCTCGAATAAAATCAACATTCCTAAAGAGCGCCTATTTTTAAAAATCTTTCAAAAAGATCACATTATTAAAGCTTTTTTGTTCAATCAATCTAAAGCCATTCAAGTCATTCCAACTAGTGAACTAGCCTATTTTTTTGTAGATAGAAAAACCGCTGAATTATCTAGGATTCAAAACAAAATTGCATTTAGCATCAAAAAGTATTTAAGTGACTTTTCACTAGAAAATAATATAGATACAGACAGTATTGACATTTGGATTCATGTTAAAGATGAAAAAGTGAGTATTCAAGCATTTGAAAAAGATCAATTTATTAAAGAGATTTCAATGGGTTCATTAATTAAATTCTTCAGATAATGAGTGTGTCAAAAGGTTGGAAATTAAAAGAGGATTCGGAAACGAAAATGATTGTTTGGTTTGCGGATGGGAATATGAGAACTATGTATTCTATTGACTGGAATTACAAGTTCTCAAAGACAAAAAAACGTGAGACTGGACTCGCTAGATTCTATAAAAAAATAGAAGACTATGGAGCAAAAGCCACTACTGTTGAAATTTATGAAATGAGTACTGGTATGAGAATCGCAAAATTTTGTAAAGGAGTAGAAATGGAAATCAGTCAATAAAAAATGATATGAAAAAAGTAATTCAATTAAAACAAAAGCTAGAATCGAATTCTAAATTCAATTCTAAATATGATTTGAGGGATGATGGTAAAATACATTTGTTGTATGTGTCTCCAAAGTTCAATGCCACAGGTTATTATAGGATGATAACACAAGCTTTGGAATTAAACAATACCACAACCCATAAAAGTATAATCACAAACATAGATAGCAATGACTTTAATAACTCTTTAAATGATTTAACAACGATGCTAGACGAAAAACTAATCATTTGGGCAGACTATATCATTTTTCCGCCTGTATTTAGCGATATCACGTATCTCATAAAAGCGATTCAAGCTTTTAATCCGCTCATTCAAATTACGTTCAATATCGACCAGAACTATTTTGCGCTTAATGAAATGAGTTTTGGAAAACGAAAACTATCCCAAACAGATTTAGCATACCTTGAGAATAATTTAGCTGTTGCGGATCTTTTATTAGTTGCCAATGTGAAGTTTAAAAATTTTCTACATCGATTTATTAATTTTCGTCATCCCAATGCGAATGTAAAAACACAATACATTCCAAATTTGATCTCTAAAATTGGATATGAAAGTATGCCAAAAATTCAGAAGAACGATACCAAAGTGTTCCGTGTTGGATTCATTAAACCAACGTTTGAAGATTTGAATTTTGTCAAGGAATTATTTAAAAAGATGAATCAGAAATTAAAAGAAAAAATTCAACTGGTATGTATTGGAAGTTCATCAACCTTCGAGTTAATTGAAAAGCTGGAACTGCAAAATGATATCGAGTTTCATAAAACAGTCAATTTTAAAGATTTCTTTTTGAAACTAAATGAATTGAAACTTGATTCAGCTTTACTACTAGCAAAAGATTCTACTTATAACAAGCACCATAGTAGTTATTTGTTTTTAGAACTCTCAGCTTTTGGCATTCCAACGATTGCATCGATTTACCATTCTGCTCACAAGTATATAAATGATGGAGTGAATGGACTCATAGCGGCGATAGAACCTGAATGGGTAAAAGCACTAGATTTATTGATAAATGTGGATGGTATTAAAGAAGAAATAGGAAATATGGCGATAAAAGAAGTTTGGAAAACTCAAAGTTTTTCCAAAAAACAACTTCAATATATATGTGAAGAAATATTCTTTTGAGTGAATTTATTAGATAATAATACTTGAATGAGTCTAAATTTTCAGTTATTGACTTTTAATTATAGCTATTTTTGTTACAGTTATTCCGTAAAATATGTACGGTTTAGTCTATTTTACGGTTTACCGTAATTTTATCACAGATTACTGACGTATTTTAGTAAGATAAAACCTTATATCATGGAAAAAAGAAATTTAATCTTGTTTTTGTTACTGCTAATTTTCTTAGGTTGTAACGAAGATGTACAACAAATCGAAGAAGCAAATCTGAAATATTCGCTGATTTCGACTGACAACGTAAGAATTGCTAGTTCCTCGCATGAACTTAATTCTAAAATTACAAATAATTTAGGAACAATTAAAGATGTTTCCTATATTAAAACAGATAAGAAATCGGTTATTGCCATTATCGATTATAAGATCAATGAGGAAGATCTAAAAGTGATGCTAGTTAGTGGAATAGAGAATTTTAAATTCCCTTATAACGCAATCATTAAATTAGATAGTTTTACTGGCAACATGACTAAAACCAATGAAAATGACGATATATACATATCTTGTATGGGTAGGAGTTGTTGCGCTCCAGGAGGTACTTATGACCCGAACACAAAACTTTTTTCAACCTCATGTAAATGCGATGACAATAACAATTCAGATTGTATAATGAGAGTGAGTAGTAAACCGCCCGAAATAAAACAAGAATAATTTTCTGAAATATTAAAAATTATATTTAATTGTTTTTAAGTTAAAATAGAAAGCCCTGAAAATTTTCAGGGCTTTCTCACTCAGAATAATTTAGTTTTACGATTTTAGGTAATAAGAATAATTTATTCAAATGCGAAGTCAATTGATTTAACACCAAGATTGTCTAGTGTTATATCGAATGTTTGAGTTTTTATGATATCGTTATTTTCATACATTCTTAACTCCGCAGTATAGTCTTCCCAATTAGTGCTACCTCCAATTCCTGTACTGATTTCTTGAAATGTAAGTTTGACATACGTTCCTTGATTAATATCGGTTTGTGCATATACTATGCTAAAGGGCATATCATCTGCATAATGAGATTGTTCTTCATTATTAAGTGTGGTTGTTATTTCAGCTGAAGTATTCTTAGATGTGATGATTTCATATTTAATATTGGAAACTCTAGGGTAATTGTTCGTGTTGTTATCATCATTTTTAGAGCAAGATAAAAAAATCAAACATAGAAATGTGATGAATAATACAGATGTTTTTTGCATAATATTAATTGTTTTTTAAAAGGGTTAGAATTGTATTTTAATTTATAAAAATGGGTACTTCAATCTGATAAAAATTAAGCATACATAACATACAAACTCACTGCAACAAAGAGTATTATAAATACAGTAGCTGTTAAGAAACCAACAATAAAACCTTTTAAAAATTGTAGCTTTTCTTTAGTCATATTCATATCTATTTCCCGTAAAAATGGGAATCTTGTTTATTATTTTTTGTATTTCCCACGAAGGTAAAAATCTCTTTTATTTACATTATATTTGCTCTCATGCTTATGATAACAAGGCGGATAGGTACAACCTTAAATTAAACCTAAAACCGCCTTGCTTGTCTAAAAACAGTAATGAATTAGACAAGGGCATTACACCCAATCATTACACACCGATCATAATACTTGCAGCTTACCCAAGTATTACAGTAACCAAAACTTTATCGGTATGTGATACTTTATTTCCGCACACTTGTACAAACTCAACAATTGAGGGAATCTTACCTAATTATTTCGTTTCATTTTTTGCGCTAATAAAAATCTAAAAAACAAAGCGACAGCAACCAACTGCCGCTTTGAGGGTTTCCTAAGACCCACTTTTAACACATCTAACAACACCTAATTGCCAAATTAAAACTACGTGTAGTTTTTCCAAAATTCTCTAAGAAAATAATGAGCGATGTATTAACCTTTAGTTCCCACGAAAGTGGGAGTCTTGTATGGTAGCAAAGTGACTATGTTAAACTACTATATAAGCCACTTTGCTTGTCTAGGGTAATAGACAAAGGTTTTCCCCGAAAAACCTAACCATAACGTAATTTAGTATTACGAACTATTGATAGAAACCTTCATCATACATCAAAGGTTTTTACTTATTATTTTTTAACTCGTTTTCAATTTCTTCATCCACTTCGTTGCGTTTTTTTGATTTATTAGGTGTGTTTTTTAAATAATACCATACAACAATGGCAATAACGATAACTTCCAAAACACAAATGCCTATTAAAAACTGTGTGTCACTTTCCATGATATTTTTTTTATTAGTGTTAATGGCTATTAACAGCAATAAAATAGGTTTTTCGACTCCGCTTAAAAACTTATAAAGAAAGCCATGCGTATAGCATAATACTATTTAGGGGTAGCATGGCTTTTCAATACAACTATGAAAAAAAAAGCTAATTATTAGTGATTTCATTATCCATTCATAATATATAATTTACAGCATCTTTTTCCTGTAAAATATCTCTCCAAAAATCACTGTAAAAATTAGCGGTTTCTAGCAGTTCTTGGTGGCTTCCATGTATGTTGGTTTCTCCATTTTCAATGACGTAAATATGATCGGCTAGTTGTTTTAAACAGTGTAACCGATGTGATATAAAAATGATGCTTATTTTAGGTTTCAACCGCTTTAATAACTGCAATACAAAATGTTCCGTTTTCCTGTCCATTGCAGAAGTAAACTCGTCTAAAATCAGTAATTGTGGCTTTTTATATAACACACGAATCAGTGCAAGTATTTGTTTTTGTCCGCCCGATAAGTTTATACCTTCTTCGTCTAACATTGTTGCATATCCTTGCGGTAAGCTTTGTATAAAATCCTCAAAGCCATATTCTAGTATAAACTTGTGAATGTTTTCAAAAGCATGATCTTTTTGTAAAACAGTTAAATCGTCCAATAAAATATTATCAAGGATATGACTAGCATATATTTTCACTTTTTTTTGTACAACTCCTATAACATTAGACCAATCATTTATAGCTACATCATTAAGTGAAATGTGATGGTTAATGGTTATACTTCCATTTTCATAGGCACATAGTTTTTGAATGATTTTACTAAATATTTTTTTTTCGCTTTTATTTTCACAAATAATGGCAATACATTGATTTTTTGAGATACTAATACTGATGCTTTTAAGCAATTGTTCTTGCTCATCAAACCGAAACGATAAATTTTCTATCTCTAAAGAATTGAATTTTAGCATAATATTTCTTTCTATTACAATGATGAACATTCTAAATGTTCAGTATATATTCATTTGACTAATTTTATTCATAATTAGTAGCTATTCCTAAGAATGAATGAAATTTGATACTGCAATTAAATTATTACTTCGTTGCACACTTCTCCTTGTAAAAAATAGTTCAAAAAAGCCATGCCGATAACAGGCTATGCTATGGAAGGCATGGCTTTTTAAGACACTCATTAAAAAAAAAAGGGAACTATTTAGGGTTTCATTTTTCAGGAAAAATGTTATTCTTTAAAAGTTTATATATTCTTCATTCTTGTTTTTATTTTAGGAACTTACTACTTTACAAAACTCATACTATGTTAAAATGTCTTAGGACAATTTATCAAAGTGACAAACCTTATTAGGAATCAAAATTTCTAACATCAAAATAATTTCTATATTTGTTTAGTCGGCAAGGCGTTGAAAATTAAGCCTTACGGAATCAACCGCCTTGCCTTTAAACAGCAGTATCAATGAAATACTGCATTGGTAACACGCTTTTGAATTTAGCACAAAGTATTCGGTACAAAGTGCTAATGAAAAACTTAACTTAAAAAGATGAATTTATTCATAACGTGTTATTTTTTTAATTAGTTAAAAGGCAAAGCGGCTTTGCCCTTGTTGATACTCTCATCAATCATTTTTTATTCTTGAAACTACTACGCTATCAGAATATACCGCTTTGCCAACTTAATAGATAAACCTAATCTGATATAGTTAATTTGATAAAACTTTGAAAAAAAATGCACTCATTTAAGAAACATTAAACACCAAAGTTCTATCATGGAAAAAAGTCAACTAACTCTTAATATTTTCGATTTCTTCATTAATTAATTCTTTATATTTAATGGCTATTTTATAAACATCATTTATTCTTGCGTTACTATCAGAAATTAGATAGTGCATCTTTTCAATTGAATCATTCTTTTTGAAAATTTTGTAAGCTAAAATTAATATCACAACGTTTATCAATAAGCTTAAAATAACAAGTACCAATAGTAATATTTCAATCATTTCTATTTTTAAAGTTTGTAAATATTGATGGCTATATCAATCATATTTACTTTCTCGAATATCAAAAAAACTTGATTCAATACAATCATTTAAAGACTGTTTTCCACGTACATAAATGATTTTATACTTAGTTTATTTATATTTGGTTTAATACTACGCTAATATAATAAAAGTTTACATAAAAAGTGAATAATTTACATAAAAAGTAAAAAAGTTTACTTAAATAATTTAAAAGTTAATATATAGAAATAATGCTCTCTCGAATCATACAAATATTACTCGAATTAAAAGTTAAGCCCTTCACTATTGAAAAAGGAACAAATGGACTTATTTCTCGTGTTGCTGCAACTAAAATTATTGATGGAAGAACAAAAAAACCAAGAACTGCTACACTTGAAATATTAAAGGATTTTTTGAGTAACGAATACAAGGTGTCTAGGGAATGGATAAATTTAGGAACAGGCGAAATGTTTCTTAAAGATGGAGAAGATTGCTATCTTGAAAAACAAGGTGTTCGATTTGACTTTGATGAGTTGCTAGAACATTTTATAGAAAACCAGCAAATCTATTTAGGGAAGTCAGATCAGCTTAGATTAGCTTTTGTTGACAACATAGTGAAGAATAAAGATTTTTACATTGGAAACTCGGAATACTTTCGCTTTTTTATAAAAAGCTTGATAGAAGAAGGAATTGAAGATCGTTTGAATAAATTGAAAGAATTGAGTAATATTGCTAACCAAAAAAATTAATGCGCTTTGTAAATTTGATATTCCCCAAATTGAAATAGAATACCTTTTGGAAGTTTAGCAAATCTTTTGGTGTTTTCTCGCTCTCTTTCTTTTACTTCTTCAATGAATTTTTCTACTTCTTTTTGTAATGTAGAAAAAGTTTCCTCGTTATTATCTTTTATTTCTTTATCCAAACCTAGAAGCATATTTTTTTATTTTTAGTTCTTTTACCTTTTATTTGATATATTTGTCAAGTTATTTTATACAAAATTAGCAAATAATACCTAACATAGCAAGTAGTAATATACATTTATTAATGTTTAAGCAAGTATCATTTAACATAAAGCACTTACGTAAAGCGGCAAAGCTTTCACAAAGCGATTTAGCTGATTATTTACATATATCAAGACAGCAAGTTGCTAACTACGAAAAGGGAGATACAACAATTCCTTTAGTGAGTATTGTTAAAATGTCAGAAATATTTAACATTTCTATCGACGCTTTAGTTAATCAAGATTTTAATAACTTGGATGATGATGCTCTGGAGAAAACACACAAAAAGGCTAATATTTCAGATTCAATCATTAACACCAACGCCTTAGCCACGTTAATTGATGATTTGATAGAGCAGAAAATGAAAAAGAAGTTGGGAAATGTAGAAGACTTATTATATAAAATGTTAGCTATTTTAAAATCTCAAGAGATTAAAGATGTTGTCATTGAAGAACTACAAGAGCTAGATCAGCAAATAAAAGATACATTACACAAACATTAGTTATATTTTAAAAGAAGATCCTGCATCAGCGTAGAAAACTCTTTACTATCATTTTCTTCTGAGAGTTTGTTTAATTCTTCCAATACTTGAAGCATTTGCGTTCGGTATTCTAATTTAGTAAGCTTCCCTTGTTGTAAAAGACGTTTGAGCTCTGCAACTCTATTTTTTAGTTCAAGGATTTTTTGGTAGTATATATATCCTTTTTTACTCATGATGTTTATGATCTGGAGTTTGTAGTATTTGAGTATCCATTTCAATAATATCTTTCATTACATCCAATTTCAAATTTCGGAGTGTTTCAATTCTATGGATTATTTTCTTGATACTCCAACCACTTACAATAAAAATTATAGAACTTCCTAAAACATAGACCCAAGTCATTGGTTTGTCCACCGTCATTGTGCTATCTAGTACAAAATAAAGTTGTAGCATGTAACAGAAAGTAGGAATTAGGAGAGAAATATAATAAGGGCGTAAATATAATCCCGCCATGATAAGTAACGGAGAAATGGTTTGTGATAAAGACCAAATATAATTTTCTTGATCACTCCATCCATGCAAATTCTCTACAGTAATATTAAAATGTGTAAAAATCTTGTCGAGATATAAAACAAATCCCGACAAGACAATAAAAACAGTTGCTACTATTCTAGTCGCCGTCTGTTGTGGATGCGGTTTCGCTTGTGTTGTTTCCTTGATTTCCAGGTCTGACATTTTTATCTTTATCTACTAATTCTATTGTATCGTTTGTGTTTAAAGCTTCAGGTGTACATCCGTTTATAAATGTTAATCCTAAGATTACTACTACTGTTACAAATACTTTTTTCATGATATTTTGATTTTATAGATTAATACTTAAAATCAAATGTATCTAAAAAAAAATCAGACAGAAAGCCACCTACTTTTTTATAGTAAAATGTTTCGCAATATATGAAAAAGTTTACTTACAATTGTAAACAAAATTCAAACCGTAAAAAAAGTATGGTTTTACCTTTTTTAGCTTCTATTTAAAACAAAAAAGCAACCACAGTTAGTATAACTATGATTGCTTTTATCTTCTTTTTTTCTTACTCGTAACGCCACTAGAAAAATTCTAGCGGTAGCGATTACTCTTGTAATGGCATTCTAGTGCTATCTAGGGAGATCGATAGCTATCATTTAATATTGATTTTAAATTCTGTTCCATCTGGTAAGTCATATACTTGTTTAGCTATTGAGGAACTAAATTCAATATTTTCTTCAAAATCTTTTAAAATTAAATTATTTGCCAAATATTCTCCGCCTAATATGAAAGGTAATTTAGGACACAATCTTTTACCATATGATAGCTCTACATCATTGTCAACAACTAAATCTTTACCCGTAAAATATGCTAAGTCTGAATATAAAAGACTTAACCATTCATTAAAGTCTTTAGCCAATAATTCTCTGGAGCCAGTCTCAATATTAAAATATACTATACCTTCATTTGAAAAACAGAAAGGATTACCAAAAACATCTTCACTAAAAGCAATTAATCCTTCAAAAATGTTTAAAAATGAAACATTTAAAATTTGGTTTATATATTCTATTGAGTGATAATTCAATTCATTACTTTTTCCGTATATATGTAACGAATGATTATAAAAATAACCACCATCATAATGACTCATAAAATCTAGGTATTCACTATCTTGAATTAATATAGAAAAACTATTGCTTTTATTATTTTTAACAAACTCCCTAGATATATTTTTTATTAATTGTTTTATCATATTTTTAATTATTGTTGTATGGAGGAATAATTTTTACGAATGTCCCATCTGGCAAACCTCTCAATTGATGACCTATTGAGCTTCCTGCTCCTCTATTGTCAGAAGGGCTTATAAGTCTAACTCTTGATCTTGCTCCAGTATTTATAACAGCAGGGATTTTTACCAATTTTACTGCGTAACATCAGTAACTACTTAATTTTTAAAGGCACTAAACCTTTAAAAATTAAATTGCTTTAAAATAGTCATTCAGATTGCACGTCAATCCAAACCTCCTCTCCTAAATGATCTTTGAAAAATCTATAACCTTCTGGTAGTGCTAAAAATTTACCAAGATCAGGTCTGGTCTTTAATAGTGAATATAAATAATCAACTTTGAGAGAATTAACGTTTCCATTAAATGAATTTGATGTAAGATACCAGCCAGTCATATGATCAGGTGCTGAATATCTTACTCCATTAACTTCACTTCCTGAATAAATATCTTCTGAAACAGCTATTTTTTGACCAATAAGAGGAATATTCGAGAAAGGAACGTCATATTTTTTAATTAGTTCTGTTTGCTCTTTTAAAAACTTTATCGAAAGACTAACATCAAATTCGTAAATATTTTTACCTTCTGAAATATTCTTTAATTCATGTAATTCAATATATATAGAATTACATTTAAAATATAAAAGCCAAGAACCACATCCAAATGTCTCTCCATCAACTATTTTCTGTTTAGTTGAAACGAAATAATCTAAAACATAATCGGTTAGTAATAAAACATCACTATGAATATGATTTTTTCTACTTATAGAAAATTCTTTGTCTAAATATTTACTAACTCCTTGAGATATATATAAGTCACCTAACTCTTGAAACGAATAGTCTAAATTCATATTTGTAAAATTAATGTTTAATTTTCTGGAAATACAACCCTAACAATATTTGGGTTATAACCTTTTCTAGCCAATGCTGAAATTGATCTTTTCGCATTAGACCTTGGAGTTAATGTTTCTATATTCACATTTGGATAAACTCTTTTGATTCTTGTGGATTTAAAAATAAAAAAGCAACCATAGTTTGTTTGTATAACTATGATTGCTTTTTATTGCATTACATTTTAATCTTAATTTCAAAAACTATCATCTTCCCTTCGCAAATAAGTTATTGATAAAGAAAGTAAAGCCGTATGATTTTATTCGTATTGCTCTAACTCTTCATTTAGATCTCTAACAAATTCGTTTATATTTACGACAAAGCCTGATTTTCCATTTACAGGAAACACATTTATAAGGTAATTATTTTCCACAATCAAAGGGAATATTTTTTCTTCTAAATGATCTATATTCATTTTAAAAGGTATAAAACCTTTCCAATTATCGTCTAAATTACTTTCAATAAAGTCTTTCGCTGTCCAAAATGACACTAAGACTTTATCATCAACATTGGACAAAGCAATGTTATTATTTTTATCAACAAGCGTCCATAATTCTTCAAAATCAACAATCTTTTTTATAAAATATTTGTATCTTTTATAAGGTACTAGTTTAGATACGCTTTCAATTTCTTTTTTATTTAATTTCATATCCTACTTTTGAACATTATATACTTTATTATTTTTAATCGAGATTAGTAAAGTGCCAAATAAAATAATTTTAAAACTTTTGCTAACTTTAGTCTATTACATCTAAAAGACTTAAATCTTCCCAAACATCAACATATTTCCCATTTTCAGCAATCAAAAATCGATAACCTGGTTCAAGTCCTAAAAATGGAAGAATCAATGAATTCCATTCCTCTAAATGATTAACATGTAGTGGTTTGAAGAAATCGGGATCTTCAGAATATTCTCCAGCCCAAATGTACCATCCAGTTGTATTACCATAAGGGAAATGTCGCATTCCATGAATAGGTTCTTTAGAATTTTTCACATTTGAAGCGATACCAACCTTTAATTCTAATGGTGATTCAACAAAGCCCACATTATACTTTTTACAAATATTTTTTTGTTTTTCTTGTATATCTTTCATAGATTTTAATCAATTAAAGGTTTAACTACACCTATATTTATCATGCTTTTCATTTTCTTAGAGTATTGACTCATGTGTCCTCCTTGCCTTGATGAACAGCTTGTACACTGCGGTTGTACTGAATTTACGGCTCTCATGTTTACCCTGTTTATAGTTCCTGTTGAATAATGTTCAACTACTAGTGGTAATTTATGATCAGCAACCATCGGAGTACTTGTGCCACCACAGTCTACACAAGGTTTTCCCTGTACAGAAGCTCTTTGTGCTGTCGTTGTGGCATTATTAGGGCGACTATATAATTGTGTTGTTACAGGCGGATCATCTAGTATATTAGTTGTTACTCTTGCCATATCATCAGAGACACTTCTAACTACATCATCAACTGAATTTTTAACGATATCATCGGTAGCCCCTCTCCCTGCGGGACTCATACTTAGCATTAAAGTTGTTAAAACTTGAAATTGTGCTTTTGGATTACCATCGTAAGCACGTTTAAATGTTTCCCCTCCTGCTAATTTGAATAAGGCATCTCCAAAATAGTTTCCAGTAATATTCTTTGTAGCTCCATAAGAATCTGTACGAACTCTATTGGATCTAGCATAGCCTTCGGGATCTATAGCTCTTCTGCTGTTTGGGTTGTTTCTTGGATGATTAAAGTCTATAATAGACATCCTCACACCTAATTTGAATAACCAATCAGGACACCATTCACAATTACCATCAGGGTCTGTATATTTTATAGGATTATCTAAGCCATATTTATATGGTGTCCAATCATAAAACTCTTCTGCCATATTATCAACAGAAAACCATCTTCCTAATGAAGCATCATAATTTCTAGCCCCATAATCAATCCAGTTAAGTCCTAATTCTTTTTGCTCTTCTTTTTCTCCATTATAACCATACCCATAAGGATGGTCACGTCCGATTGTCAAAGAATTATATTCCTTATGTTTCAATCCAAAAGGGTAATAATTGCTTTCTTCTTTAATTTCAGTTAATGGATTGATACTTCCATTGCCATCCATATCTTCAAAAGAAAGGCGAATATTACCTAAATGATCTTTAAACTGAAAGGTGTAACTAAATACATTATTTGCTAATGGTTCTACATACCCTTCTGCATGATTAAAGAACTGTAATGTTTCAACATTAGTATTGTCTATTTTATAAATAAAATTACCTGCATACTGCGTTGTTGTCAAAGAACTACTCTCTGCTACTATTTTTGCTTGTTTTACTCCAGTAGCGTCGTAAATGTAAGAAATGCTTCCTTGATTACCAAAACTAATTGTAGTAGGTAAGTTTAAATGATTGTACGTAATTCCGTTAGGTATGATTCCTTTATTTTGATCGGAGGTCATGTTACCGTTTACATCATACATGTAGTCATTATCAGGCGTATTTATATCTTTAAACCCAGCCGTATCAGCAACATCAGTAACTTTGAGTAATGTATTGCTATGATTTCCGTAAGAATAGGTTAATTGATCTATAATATCAACCGTAGGAATGGTAGCATTTGTTACGCCCATTCGCTCCAAAGAAAGAATATTTCCATTTTTATCATACGATATGTTATTTAAACTATAATTCTCTATATCATTATTTGGAAGACTAGTCAATGTCTGTCCACTTTGATAAGTAGCTTTTGTAATTCGATTGAGCGCATCATAGGCATACTGATAACTTCTTAACTGAAGATCATTGGCAGTTTTCCAATGTGTCTCACTAATATTTCCATTAAACAAGGCGGTTGTTCCTACTATTTCAGGCGCATCATAACTCATTTTAAAAGAAAATAATTTATTCACATTATTTGCATCCACATCATTAATGTCTTTAAGCCAACCACGAATATTATAGGTATAATCAATCTCCTGTAACGGATTCGCTTGCGTATTTCCAACATACTTATTTTTTAAAACACCCAATTCATCATACACATTTTGAGTAATTAATTGCTCTTGTTGGTTATTAATTTGTTGTTTTTGTGTCAATAAACGTCCTGTGCGATCATAGGTAAAAGTGTCAACGGTAACAATAGGTGTATTTCCGTTTTTAGTATGTAACGATTTTGTTTCGAGCACCTTTCCTGTAAAGTCTAGTTTGGTTTCTGTAATATCTAAAGTTCCTAAATACTCATTTTTAGAAGCTTCGTAAATAGATCTCGCTTTTTTATCATAATGTGTTACAGAAGTTATCCATTTATTTGTTTCTAAAATTCTTATTTTAGTTCCAGTTGGCAAGCTTTTAGTTTCTGTTGATACTTGTACTCCATAAACCTGTGAAGAAGTCGGTAACACTAACGAAGGTTCGTTAAAATTATAATCATCATAGTAATTGATGGTGTGAATTTCTCTTATGCCAGGAAAAGCTAATCCATCGTAATAATGATTCGCAGTATTGATAGGTGTAGTCACTCTAAATGCGTTGAGATTTTGACTATTATTTACAGCTTCTTGCATTTGTGTCCGTGTCCATGAATACGAAGGCTTCCAAAACAAGCCTGTCATTACAGGTCTTGACAACGCATCATATTGAGTTGCAAGCCATTTGTCTTCCAAACGAAGATTTGCGTTCTGAGTTAATACTGGGCGATTGAGTTTGTCATATACAATGTATTCCCATCCTTTACCTGGTATTTTCTTTTCAACAACTCTATTTTTAAGATCATAATGATAGATATAGCACAAACCTTCTACAACTTCCGTTACAATTTCATACGTAGTGGTGGTGGTTGGTGGTGTGCCAATAAATATAGGTGCAGCATAGGTAATTAGTCCGCTTCCGCTTATGTGAAGCGCATTTTCTTTAATAGAAAATTCATATTCATAGCCTTGTCCTGCTAATGTTCCGAGTATTACATTAGGTATTCTTCGTTTGAGTCCTAAATCTACGACCAATCCTTCTCTAAAAGCAAGTGGAGTTGTCGTATTCAGATTCATTTGCAATGAAATCACATCATTTTGATCTACGGCAATATGTACACCGCCTTGACCACCATATTGGTTCTCGATAGTAACATTTAAGATATCAGAATTTGGATAGGCTTTTAATTGTGATAAGTAGTTACTAGCAAACTTTTCATCTACTTGTAACAGCGAAACCCAAGAAAAGTTTTTACTATAATTTAGTTTTGTGTTGCTACTAAAAGATTGATTGAGTCCTGTGAGTTCTCCTTCTCCTTCAATGACTAAGGCATTATTCTTTATCAAAAATGCGTACGTATAGTTTTCAGTTATAATACTACCTAATTCGGTGTCCTTAAATTCTCCTAAATCTTTCAAAGAAGCGACTTCGCCTGTTTTTAATGAAAGTGGAGTATTGGACGAGAAATTAATATTTAGAACTAGTTCATTTGTCTGAATATTTTTATTGATGGAGAAACCTCCTTGCGCACCATATTCATTTTCTAAATCTGCCGTTAAAACATCTTCATTTTTATAATCACTGAGTTTCTTTTGATATTCCTCTGCTAATGCTTTATCTACCAATACTAAATCTATCCATGAAAAATTTAATCCTGAAAGTAACCCTGTTTGTGTTGTGGTAGTCACGACAATAACATCAGAAGCTTTAGGAGGAATGACATAGGTTAGATTCTCAAATTTATCATACACATAATACGTGTCAAGCTTTCTATTTTTATTAAACGTACGTTTGAGTATCACACGTCCTAGCTTATCTTTAAATTCTTCGGTGGTATGATCTTTTAAAAATTGTTGATTGGGTTGCCAATTTTCGTCTTTTACAACACTTTTTTGTAATGTTCCATTTGCGTAGTACGCTATAAACTCAAGCTGAGTCTGCTCGGTATCATTGTTAGGATGCGAAACTCCAAATTGTATTACATTATCTTTGCTGATATCTCCATCCGCATACGTATTTGTTTGATAGCCAAACTTTATAGAATGGTCAGTATCCGAGTCATAATTAATAGCCCATGAATTTCCTGGAGCTGCTTGCTTCAACGGTCTATTGAGTGGCGAATTATCAAAAACACTTTCCGTGTATGGATTGGTTGTATGTTCATATTTTGCGGTATTGTAAAATACAGCTTGACTATTGATGGTATTTGTGTGTATATTTCCATTAAGGGAACTAGCGGCATACGGCAAATAATTTTTAATAATTCGTCCATAATCATCATACACCACAGGCACAATAATATCCTGTAATTGTCCGCCACTTTTTACAGAAACCTTTTGGAAGGCTCTACCAATTCCATCAAAATAAGTAACGGATTCTATTTTATTGTCCTCAGAAACGTTCCCGTCTTGAGTTGCTGTCTGATATACTGTACTCTTAGTATAATTCTCATTGGTTGTTTGCCCAATAACGAACATTGGAACAACCATATATAGTATGTATAATAGCTTTTTCATCTTAGTCTTTATAATTGTATTCATTGGTGCTTAAAAGGTTTTTATCAGCGTCTTTAACTGATTTTAGCCTGTTAAATTCATCATATTCATAATACATAGTGTATCCTCTGGGATCAGTCATACTTGTGATTCCTTTCAGCGGATTGTATGTATATGTAGTTACCGTTGAGTTTGGTAAAGCTTGTCGTAAATTTTCTAATGCTTGTCGTAAATTATCTTCGGAAGTAGCATCTATATCATTATTTGATAAATAGATGACTGCGGCAATCATATCATTTTGTGTAGGATTAAAGTCTACATACGAAGCATTTTCAATCTTAGCGACTGGCTTTGTACTATTATAACCCCATACAAAACAAACATGCGTACCATTTTCGTTGTGATACTCTAACACATTTCCGTTTGTATCTCGTTTGTCAATGGTAGCTAAGGTTATAAAATCATTACTTCCTTTGGCGGCTAAATTACTTTTATGATTGATGATGCCTTCAAACACATCAAAGCTATACTTTGTACGAGAAAGTAATTGGCTTTGGTTGTCTTTCACTCGAATGCTTTTATGTTCCACAGGGGTCGCAATTCTATTTTGCGCTACCAAATCACTCATGTATGGTTCATTAGAAACTACTGATTCGTACGGAAATGTAAACAAAGTCTTTTCTGTGCCTTGCTCAGTAAGTATTTTTTGTTCTTTTATAAAAGGATAGTTAGTATCATACCTAATTTCTTGCGTACTGGTAAAAATTCCATTATCTAAATAATCCGTAGTAGTAACTTTTGTGTTTAGGTTGCGTTCTATATTGATTTGTGATGTATGTTCAAATTCTTTTCCATTAGCACCTTGGGTAAAAGGATTTCCGCTAATCTCTGTTAAATACAATAAATCAATAGTATCAAATACTTCATACGTATACTCGTAGTCACTTTGTTTTTTAATACTGCCATTTTCTGAATATTGTTTTTCGTTAATTAAGTTTCCTCTCTTTACTTCGTAGTCAATTATATTCAAACTTGGGAAGGAAGAATTATTTAAAAAGAAGGGATTATAGCTATATGTGCTGGTAACACTTTCAGCTTGGTTTGGATATTGATTAGGATTTGTATAGTTGTATTCAGTATGACCGTTTCCATTTTCTTTTTTTAGGATTCTAGCATAGCCAATAAAACTTCCATCAGTAAGTTCTAAACTATTTTTAGTTTTATCATAACAGGTAAAGTATTTTTTCCAATCATTCTCTGGAGCAGTCATTGAAAAATTATCAACCCAAAAATTGCTTGGTGCATCACTTTGTTTATTTAAATGCCCAAACGTTGGCATTCTATTCATGTAACCCGAACTACTTCCGTTAGTATTTTTATACTCATAGAAAATATTTCTTGTTCCACCTCTGCCATCGTGGAGCGTTTGTTGTTTTATTCTAGCACCTCCTGCTATATATTGTGCTCCTTGTAAATTAAAAGTGTGATTTTCATACTTAAAATGAGAACTTCCTCCTGTGGGATAGATGATTGTTTTAAGTGTCGCTGTTAATGAATACGCATTGGGTTCTAAAGAATACTGTCCATGGATTATTCGATAATTAGCACCATTGGTTCTTTTAAATGGAAGAATAGCATTGCTTCCTTGGTTTTTGTAAAAGTGTAAGATTGGATTTGGTGGTCTTTGGGTATCATCGGTTGCAGTCCATTCAAAACCATTGTTGTTATAATAACCTAAGTAATCACGTTGAAAAGAATCTCTCCTTGGCAAAGGATTATCATAGTTGTAATCAAAAGAATGTTTTTTGGCGTTTGTAGTACTGTTTCCTATTGGTAATTCTTCTATTGCATCTAATTTTAAGCGTTTACATTCTTTATCATTACAATTTTCTTTTGAGTTAAAATAAGAGTACGAAAGCTGAAAATGTTTTATAGTTTGTCCTAGATTATTTTTTACAATAATTTCAGTAAGTGCTTTTTCATCAAGATCATCCAAACGATTTAAACCATACACAAATTCAACCGTACCTTTATCCCATAGAATTGTTTTTAATCGATTTACTTTTGGGCTCACAGTATTGACAGTACTCTGAAAATCCATCGTATATGTACCCCAATTTACTGTAACATCCCTAAATTCAACGTAATACAAATCACTACTCTCGCCAGAATCACTAGGGTCTTGATAGGTAGATGTAATGTTTTTTGTAAGCTCAGGAGTTGCTTTAAAATAGGATTCATAAATAAACTCAACTTCTCTATTAGTAGTGGGATCAATAATTTTTGAAAGATTCCAGTTGGTTGAATTAAATCCTGTATTGGTGGAGTTCCTATAACCTCTATATGTTGATTCACTATAATCTTTTACATCGAAGATATATTTTACTCCATTGGTATTGACTACCTCGAAAGTGGAGAAATCTAAATGGTCATAATTAAAAAAGGGGATTCCATTTACAGTATAATCTCCCGTAGGATTTGAAGGGTAAGGATCCCTTAGTCTTGGAACTGTTGTTGTATTTCTTTGAAGTGTGTTGTTTATTTTAATTCCAGAATGATCTAAGAAAATAGCATTAAAAGTTCTGTTAGCAAAGACAGTTGTGTCATCGTTGGGATTTGCATCTTCCAAAAAGAACTTTGTATTTAATCCTGGCGCATTTACATAAAAGAAGTCAGGAGACGAGTCTACTTTTTTCCATACCGCATTACTAGAATTCCCGTGCATCCATCCCGTTGTTGCGGAATAATAAGAATACGGCTCTGGAGATTTTCCTCGATGAGAACCAATTTGGGTAACAATCCAATCAAAAGTTCCTGCATTGTCTCCTGTATCATCGTATTCACTATAACCAGATCCGTAAAACTCATCATCACTTAAATCTCTAACGACTTTTAGAATACTTCCATTAGCGTTTAAACTCCATCCTAAACCTACATTGGATGCTATGTCACTTACTTTTATTCCAGAAGTATTATAACTTAATGAAATAGGAACATCTATGCCATCAATAGTGACATTATAAATAGGAATGTTGACACCTATTTTTCCTGTATATAAGTTTTCAGGAATTAAATTGCTTTCATGGAAAGCTTGTACGGATGGTGTAGCAAAAACATCATCTCCAGGAGCGCCTTTAAAATAATTTGGCGGTGTGCTGTTTTGCGCATTCAGTAACACTGTACATACAATAGACAAGAAGTTCATTAAATAAATTTTTTTCACTTTACTAATTTTTAATTAAACAATAAATATTTGTTGGAGAAAACTCCTTTAGGGTAGGCTATTTTTTTGAGTATTGTGATAACACAATTTATGTTTTCACAATGGCTTTAGATTTTATTTTTTTTAAACATCAGCAATTATCTTTGAAAAGTCCTGATTTCTTCTGTAACTCACAGATAACTGAATGTTACCCTTTAGGTACAAAAGGCGGTATTTTTTTTCGTATGCTTTCACATAAGAGATATTCACTAAATGCGAACGATGGATACGGGTAAAACCTTCAAGTTCTAATGTATCTTCATAATGTTTTATAGATTTATAACTAAGGAGTTTATTTCCTTGTTTAAGGTGTAGCCATGAATAATTTTCATTGGCTTCTATATAAAGAATATCTCTTATACTCACATAGTCTCCTTTATGTTTACTTCCTACACAGATGCGTCCATTATTTGATACAACTTCCTGTTTTTTCTTTTCTATTTCTTCTACCGTAATCATAAAATATATTTGATAATTTAATCCTTTAAAGATGTTAATTAGAGAATGTCTTAGTTCGATAAACTAACGCAGAAAATATCTTCTTCAAAAAATATTGTATAAGCGTCGTATTTTGTAAATAAGTGTTGAGTTTTGAGTAAAAAACTATGCTTTTCCTTATGAATTTTCATTTCTAATGTTTGATTGTTTTTATTAAAAGCTTACAAAAATGTTAAAGTTTATTAAGTTTGAACACTAAATTTTAGTTACTGTTCTGTTGTTGCAGTAGTCTTTTTTTAAGAAAGTTGACATACTTTTAATTTTCAAAGTTATTTTCAAACAATTTAACCTCTTAACAAAAGAATAGGAAAATTCATTTTTTTTTAAATCGTATACTTACATTATTATCAAATATATACATAAGTTTACCTTATAAGTAAATTTATTTACTTTTTTAGTAAGAATTATCGTTTTACCTTAAATTAGTTACGTTAAAAGCGTAACTAATTGACTTGATTTGAAATTGAAATTAATTTCATAAAGTTTAAAAACGATATTATTATTGGATTGCTGTAAATTTTTATTAAACAGATTGGTTCACAAGAATACCATTTGTAGATTACATCAGCTTTGTAAGCTTTTTAACTTTTCTGTGCTTAAACAAGCGTAACTTGCAATGATTTCTCATTCCAATCATTGATCGTAAGTTTTTATATTGACGAAGCTTCATGTGAAGGAAATTAATTTTTTAGTTTCAACTTCTTCTAGTAATAGTGTTGAAATACCTTGAAAGTTTTTAAAATAAAAACAAACCAAAAAAGCATATTTTTTTCTTTCCTACACTCTTGGACTACAATTTGTGTAACGATACAAAACGCATACAAATGAAATACAGATTGGCTTGTTTACATTTATAACAATTTGTAAAGAAGAAATCTGTATCCATGAGATTAGAGGTAAAAGAAAACAACATAAGCAATAATTACGAGTTAATTTTTAGTGAATTACCCCCTAGTAATTTGATAAAAGTACTGCGAGAAGTAGGCTTTGTCAAATCGAAATTTGGCGGTAATATCTATACTGTTAGTAAATTTCCTGTTTATCATCCATTTATAGCATCACTTCAAGAGTTGATAAATAAAGGGAATTATTGGAATGAAGTTTCTAGTTTTCCAATATTTGAGTCCACACATGATAGTATTAATAAAAACTTGTATACAGTAGTTACGATCTACTACATGGAAGATGCTAAAGTCAAAGAACAGCATTACATAGTTTTTGAATTGTACAAAAAAGCAATTATCACATTGATTGAAAATTTTGGAAAGAAAAAATATGGCAATCAGTTTAAAGATTCAGAGGTTTTTTCAAAAAAGTTAAAGCGTCAAGCACGTAAGCTATTAGATTCAAACTATATCATTGATCGCTTGAAAGTTAACACTTCAGATACTAATACTTCACTTAATATTAACACTGAGCAATCACAAGAAGAAGCCGAAATAATTAATGATTTAGATGTTGCACCAAAAAGTGATAAAGAAATTGAACCAATAACGGTTACAGAACAAGTACCAGCGAATGATACTGAAATTGAACAATCAAGCGACGCAGAAGTTAAGCCAACAAATGATATAAAAAACGAAAGTTCTTTTATAAGAACAGAGATCGCTAAAATCATTTCAGAATTAGAAAATGATGATAGAGTATTTGGTGGAATTATCAAAGAAATGCTATTTGATTTAAGAGAGATCGAACTTTACTCAACAGATGAAGTTCGTAAAACCGCAATTAAAAAGGCTACAAATAAATACAAAGGATGGCTAAAGCATTTTTCAAATGAAACTGAAAGAAGTTTTACGTTGACAATTTTGAATCGCTTACTAATGCTCGTAGATGATACCAACCTAGAATTAGAGATAGAGAAAGGCGCACTATCTATAAAACGCACCATTTGGGTTAATGATAAAGTGATACAAAATGTATTCGTGCCTATTCACGCTAACGAATCTTTTGCTTCTGGAGCATTTGACAATAACAATAATAATGTTGAATTTCAAATTAAATTTTATCTCAAGCATTTATATAAGATTACAGAAGACAATCTACATGAAGCTTCGTCCTTAGATTTATTTTATTTGGCTCAATTAGCTGATCCAAAATCATTTGATATTACTATCGAATCAGAAGCGATTGAAAAAGAGTGGGAAAAACGTGGAGCAAAAGGATTTGAACAGCTTGGTTTTCCCACAGACTTGAAATATCCTTATGTAACTCTTGAAAAAGGTCATATAGATATTCAACCATTAGAACATTTTTTACTGTATTCTAAAACCCCAAAAAGTTCTCAAAGTTGGTGGTATGCGATACGTCATTCAAGACCAATTGCAGATTTAGGACAAATGATCCAAAACATGGATTCTTTTCTGAACTACACATCAAACAGAAAAGAAGAATGTTTAGAGGATGACAAAGAAGCATCCGAAAAGAACAACACAGATATAGACTGTTACAGACTACTATTAACCATAAAAAATATTGAATACTCAAAGCAAGTAATTTTAGATTATTTAGATAGCATAGAAGATCGTAATTCAAAAGAAGTTGAAGTTGAAGCATCTGAGACTACAATAAAAATGGAATTACACCATGAATTACAAGACGTTATTAGCGAATTAATTTCTATTGAAGATAATCTTATTGGAGAACAAGAAACCATCATAGCAACCACCATACACGACCTAGAAGCTGTTGCAGAAATAGCAGATCAAACAAAATTTACAGATGAATTACAATATCGTATTGAAATGTTTAAAAATTGGGTTTCTGATTTAGAACCTGAAATACGAGATCAATCAGCAATTTTAATCAATCGTCTCATTAACCATGTTGGAGGAAGCACCATTGCTATACTAAGTGAGAAAAGTTCTTTAGTGATTGCCAAAGACATAGAGCAATACGACCATATTGTAGAAAATGTTTTAGTACCTACTCATGCAAAAGAGCCATTTCAGTCAGGTAAAATTTCTATTGATGACATAGAAGATTTAAAGAAAAATTTCCCCAACCTATATCAGATTAAAACAGAGGAGTTACCTAGTGCTTCTGCACTTGAATTATTTCAGTTATCCCAAATGCCCCACCCAATAGAGTACGGAATACAAGTGTATCGAGGTGATTTACTTTCAGAATGGGAAAATCGTGGTGCTGATGCTTTTGAACAGCTTGGTTTTCCAACAGCTATGAACTATCCGTATGTTAATATTCATACTGGCTACCGATCAGTTTCCACTTTAGGCAGTATACTTGGAATAGAAGATAACAGATTCAAATGGTGGGCGGTCGTAGAACATGGACGTCCTATTGCAGACTTATCAAAAGGGATCGTCATTATAGATAGTTTAGTTACGGATCTGTTAATTGAACAACAAAAGTATGTGAATCCAAAAACGAAACGTCCAAAATCAAAGCCTGAAGACAAAGAAGCATACAGTGATATTTCATTTAAAGTTTCAAGACTCAAACTCTCAAAGCAAGTCATTACAAATTATTTAGATGCGCAAGTAGATCAGGAAGAAGATACTACACAAGAGCCGTTGCCAACTACACAAAAAGATTACATAGATCGTGTGGTTGCCACGATGCACCTAGCATATAGAGAAGCCAGACGCTTATCCAAGAAAAAGATTGAAAACCTACAAGAGCAAACAGGCGCACCAAGTTTGGGAGAACTATGGGAAGCGGTGGAACTAAGTTGGCTATTATGGTATAAAATGCTCTACAACGAGCCCATTTCATTTGAAGCGAGACTTTCAAAAATGATTCATTTTTGGAACAGGATTCAACCAACCTATGCCTATTCAGATAGTAGTAAAGAACTCTACAAACAATATTCAACTTCCTGTCCTATTGGAGCAATAATCGCACAATATACGGGGATGGATACCGCAGATTCTATATTTGAGCCAAGTGCAGGCAACGGTTTACTACTAGTGGGAGCAAATCCAAAAATAACCCATGTAAACGAGATTGATAAAAGCCGAAAAAAGTCCTTAGAATTTCAACAATTTCAGAAAATTACCATGGATAATGCCGCACAAGCATTTCCAAGGGAAATGGAAAAAGCCTTTGATGTCGTAGTTACCAATCCACCATTTGCGAGTTGGGATGAGGACAAATTTGACAAAGAACGTATGATTAAAAAATACTTCCATAATAGTCGTGGACTATCGTCTTATTTACGCTTGGAACACATAATGACTGGACTTGCACTAAGAACCCTGAAAGACAACGGTAAAGCCGCTATCATCATCATGGGACATGTGTATTTCGACGATCAGGGTTTTATTGCAAAATATCGACCATTTTTTAATTGGCTGTATCACTATTACAAGGTAGATGATATCATCAATATGAACAGCTTCAAATTATACAACAAACAGGGCGCAGTCGCTAAAACGATGCTCATTCTCATAGGTGGACGAAAACAGATCGGCGAAGGTGTCGCACCCAAACAATCAAAAGCAGCTCATTTAGATAAAGTAGTATCCACTTTTGAGGATTTATGGGAGGAAGTAAAACTTCACATCACACCCAATATTCACACCATTATCAAACAACTTCAAATCGCAAAAAAAGAATGATTTTTTACAATTCAGAATTAATGCCCGATAGCCATAGTGCTACCTTATTTATGGTGTCCAATGCCAAGCCATTTACTTGCTTTGAAGATCACGAAGCTGGGATTTACTTACAACTTCATACCCTAGTAGAATTATCTGTGGAATCGGGAGAAAATCCGATTGGACTCATTGAAGATTATTTAGGAATTACCTATACAGAAGGAAAAGCAACAGCGGATATAGCGTTTTTTTTAGCGTATACCGATAGGGTACAAAATGCCCTTTGGTCTTTACAGCTTCGTTGGCAAGAAAAATCAGATATCGTCACAACGGAATCTTATTTACACGGCGGAATCTCTAAAGATCAAGCCATTCAACTCTTTACGCAAATTACGCTTCGAGTGTACCTTGAAGCCTTATCAAATTATACGGATGAATAGTGAAGCGATAGCCTTAAAAAAAGATGAAAAAACCAATTCGCAAACTGGCGAAGAAGTTTTAAAATTAGTGCAAGATCAAACTGCGCTAGTCCCATACGAAACAAGATCGAAAGCATCGTATGTCATGGATACCTTGATTCCAAGAAATATGGCTTCTGAGGTGCAAAGCTCTTTAGATCACATTGTTCAAACCTATGGGAACATAGACAACTTGGTTCGTGATAAATTAAAATATAAAACCACCAAAGAACTTTGGGAAGTTTTAGCGGCAGAGCAAATAGATTCACTTGGGTTGTACTTGCATCAGTTTGAAAAAGAACAAGGCATTATCATTGCAGATCAAACAGGTATTGGAAAAGGAAGACAAGCGGCGGGTGTTATCAGGCATGCGGTTATGCAAGGATATTTGCCCATATTTTTTACCAAATCTCCTGATCTTTTTACAGATATGTACAGGGACTTAAAGGCGATTCATTTTGAAAACATCAATCCTTTCATTATCAATAACAGTAGTGATGCGCACATAAAAGATGCACGTGGAACAATCATATACAGTCCTTTAGGTCAAGAGCCGCAAAAAGCACTCTTATCGGAAGAAACTGAGTATCCAACAGATAGTCCCGAAGCTATTGAGTGGTACAAAAAAATAGGTAAGAGTTATCCCGACCCTGAAAAAGTGCCTACTACCATGGTGGTTGATACCTTAGATCGAATGCCGCTAGGGTATGATATGGTTTTTTGCACCTACTCTCAAATACAATCTGCGCATCCTTACAAGCGTATATGGCTAGAAAAGCTGGTATCTAATGGTATAGAGGGTAGTAAAAAATTCAAGAAAGTCGTTTTTATTTTGGATGAGTCTCACATGGCAGGCGGTTATGATGCGATCATAGGAAAGTGGATGCGTGAGATTTTACCCAAAGCGAAAGCATGTTGTTATTTGAGTGCCACATTTGCTAAATACCCAGAGGTAATGCCATTTTACGGTAAAAAAACCGCCATCATGGAAACGGGACTAAAAGATTATGAATTTGTACATGCCATGCAAAGTGGTGGTTTAGCATTACAAGAAATCGTTGCTTCCAATTTAGCAGAAAGTGGTCAACTCATCAGGCGACAACGTTCAAGTAAAGGAATTGAAGTACACTATAAAGTGTTAGATAGCGAGCCACAAAGAAGTAAGAACAGGGCGAGTGTAAACCGTATTATTTCACTTATGAATGAAGTAGTTGAGTTTGAAGCGGACTACATTGCTCCCATATTAGCTGAAATTCATGCACGGGCAAAAAAGGAAGCGGGTGCTATAAAATCAGCACCACGCAGTTTAGGGGTAAAACAATCGCCTTATTTTTCAAGAGTATTCAATATTGTCGACCAAATGCTATTTGCCCTTAAAGTGGAACAAGTCGCCAAAGAAACCATTGCATTATTAAAGCAAGACAAGAAAGTAGTAATCGCCTTTAAATCAACTATGGGAACATTTTTAAAAGATTTAAAAATGCAACGTGGCGATATTTTACCACTACAAACCCTAGATTTTACAAGAACGCTTGTCAAAGGATTGGATTCCGTTTTTTATTATAACTACACAACATTTTTAAATGAGAAAACCAGAGAACGTATACCGCTAGAAGATCTATCCGCAAATGGTATCAAGAAGTACAAGGATATCCGAAAACGAATGCGTTTAGCTAGCACAGGACTTTCGATTTCTCCGATTGACACACTCATTCATTTGATTGAAACAGCTCGAAAACCACAACATTTAGGCGGTCATAAAAATACGCATTTTACTGTCGCTGAAGTTACAGGAAGGTCACAGCGAATTGACTTATCTAATGAAGAATATGGAGTTGTTGAAGGACATCAAAAAAATACAGAAAAAGCCTTTCGAGAATTTAACAGTGGTAAAATAGATGTCTTACTTATCAATCAAAGTGGAAGCACGGGCGCATCGGCACATTCAAGTAAAGATTTTATCGATCAGCGCAAGCGTGCCATGATTATTCATCAATTTGAACTCAATATAAATGTGGAAGTTCAAAAACGTGGGCGTATCAATAGAACAGGACAAGTCAATTTACCTGAATATATCTACATCACAAGTGATATTCCTACGGAGAAACGACTTATGGCAATGCTCAAAGGAAAAATGAAGTCGCTAGATGCCAATACCACAGGTTCGCAAAACACGAATGATGATACCCTAGAGAGTCCTGATTTTTTCAATAAATATGGCGATCAAGTTGCGTGGCAATGGATCAATGAACACCCTGAAAAAATGGATATTTTAGGTTACCCTACCTATGTCTATGTGAGGGTTCGTGGGGAAAAAGTCCGTGAGCGAAATAAGAGCAAAGAGGGTGCAATGCGACAATTAACAGGACGTGCAGGACTCTTACAAGTAAAAGATCAAGAGACGCTTTACATCGATTTATTGGAACGCTATGAAAACCAACTAAAACTTGAAAAACAAAATGGAACATACGATTTAGAAACGGAGTTTTTACAATTGGATGCAGAAATCAAAAAACGTTTCCTATATGCCAAGGGTAACGGGGGAACAACCCCTTTTGGTAGGGATTGTGTTCGTGATGAAACCATCATCAATAATTTAAGACGACCCTACACACGCCAAGAACTTGACAAACGGATTTTTGAGCGATTGCAAGGGGAAAAACCAATTCAGGTTCGTAAGGCGTTTGAAAATAAATTACTTGAGCAGTACCCAAAAATCATCGCTACCCGAAAAGAAAAACGATTAGAAACTATTGGTAAACTCAAAGAAGATCGTGATGCACTTCCAAAAATAGGAAGTGGCGTTGATAGTCCAGCAAATGAAAAAATCAAAACTGATCTCGAAAATATAGAACAACTCATTGCATCCAAAATATCGGATTTAGGTATTTATATCGCTGGACTTGAAACGACACAGGCAAAAATTCTTGATTACGTTTCCATGTGGGAAATTGGAGATGTGGTGCGAGTTCCTTTTGTGGGTTCTTCTTTGGAATCTTCATGGGGCGTGTATCTGGGTATTTCCGTAGGTGGTAAAAAATCAAACCCGTACACGTATAGTAACATCAGTTTACAATTTTTAGTAACGGATTCCAGAAAGCAAGTAACCTATAATCTACAACCCGCAGAACAAGCCTATATCAGTCAAATTTTTACAGAGAGTAAAAAAATTACGGACGCCGATAGAGAAATGGTGGAATTGGAATGGAACGGACTTATTAAAAAAGCATCCAAGAAACGAGAACGCAGGCAAATTTTAACCGAGAATATTGTCAAAGTTTCCTATGAGATTGGTATAAAAAATAAACTAATAAAGTACAATACCAAAGGTGGTCTTATCAAAAGTGGGATTTTGATGAATCGTGAATTTGGGAATGATGGAGAAAAAAATGGTGCTTTATATCCCATATCTCATGCGTATAGTACGATCATTGGTTTAGAAAATGAATCCTTTTTTGAAGATCATAAAGTACTGATCCGTTTCAAGCGAATCAGCACAAAACTCTTTGAGGTGTATATCTCAAAAAAGGGATTATACAAGGCATCCATTGATGAAAAGCTACGGGTGTTACTCTTTAGGGAAGCAACCGAAAATAGTGACTCAATTCCTGAATTCATTCAAAATGCGGGCGAAATGACTGCAAGACTACACCATGAAAATTTAGAAGCATTTTTGACACGATTGGACTATTACAAACTTCGCTTTTTAGGGGAATCTAAAGAGTTAGAAAATTGGGAAATAGAAAACAAAGATGATTGGAACAAAAGGAGTCAAGAAAGTAAAGGACAGTACACATACGCATTAGGTCGTGCTTATGGTCAAGGTACAAATCCTACCGTTGGATTCACAAATTACATAGAACCGACAAGTACGCATCCTTTTGGTGTGGTTGTGTACAATCGTGCATTGCAAGATAAAGAGCGTTACAATTACTCTTTAAAACCCATTTTTGAAAGCTTACATGAGCCGTATATGATATGGAAAAATACCATCACTCAAAGCGAGTCAAAAAAGCTTTTTAACGATGTCATTAGAAAAGCAAGAACCTTAAAACTACACGAAGCGATCAACCTACTAGGGAATTTTATGATTGAAAATTTACATGAACAAGGCAATCCTGAATTTGTTTTGGGCGACTATACCATTGTAAAATTAGGGCGTATTTTCTATGAAGATACCATTGCAGAAATTTCTGAGATTGAAGAATTAATCAGTCAATTACAAATAGCATTAGCAGAATGAGAGTTATAAAATATGATATTCCTGAAATAGATCAAATTCCACAATTTGCCAAAATTTTAGATGATTTAAGTGTGGGGAATAATCCATACCTAGTAGGAAGTGCAGGAACAGGAAAAACCACCATAGGCGAAAAAGTAGCCTATGCCCTAAGCGGACGCAAAGAAAATGATGGCGGGGAATTGCCATTTACCATTGTAAACTGTAATCAATGGACATCGCCTATTGATATCAAGGGAGGACAAACCATTACAGGTTATAAAGAAGGCGCACTGATCGAAGCTTGGCGTGATGGAAAAATTTTGATTTTGGATGAAATGCCAAAACTAGATGCCAATACCGCAGGACTCTTGAATGATGCACTGGCTAAAAGTGCCAAAGAAGAAGCTATTATTTTTAATGGCAATAATGATCCCATCGTAAAACATACAAATTTTGGGTGTATTGCCACAGGGAATGTCATCGGAAAAGGAGCAAGTGGAAATTATGTGGGCAATAACAAACAAGACGCATCATTATTAGATCGCTTTAGTGGTTGTATCTATCGTATTGGTTTTAATGAAACATTAGAACGTGAACTAATCTATCCTGACCTAGTGGATATATGCCTAAAAATACGTAGTGAGATATTAAGATATGAGGGAAAAGGTGCTAATGACGATGATACAGAAGATATTATGACCCTTCGTACCATGCTGAATTTTCAACGTGCGTATGTGTTGGAAATGAAACGAGAATTGGGATTGCTTGATTTGCATGGAAAGCCATACAAAAAACAGACTAATGGTAAGACCTTGAAAGATGCACTTCACAGTTACTTTATTGCCATGAACGCAGAAAAAGCGTCTGTTATCAAAGAAGAAATCAATTTAGAATCCTTTTTAAACTCTTACAAAGGAAGCGTTAAAAAGAAAGCGTTTAGAGAGGAATACAAACGTAGAATATAGGACTTAGAAAAGAAAAAACTCATACAAGGAATTTAAACTCACGATTTCAAATTTCAGAAATAACGTTACTAAAATCATACATGAAAACTCCAAAAAAACATACCCTATTTCATAACGAACAAAAGTACAATTACGTGCAATTTGATAGTGTACATGCTTTTAATGGGTTTGTAGATCATCAAGCAAAAGAATTAAGCGATCATCATCAAAAAATTTGGAATTTTCAAAAGGATAACGCATCACATATCATTGAAAAACAAAAGGATTGGTTTGGAACGCCAATTCCAAAGAGTATTACAGAATTGGAGTCACACACTTCCTTTATGGGAATGAAATTACTAAAAGAGGTACAACCGAAAATTAAAGATAAATTATCAGCGTATTTAGAACATTTAGAGCAATCTGAATTGCCCAAACCAAAAATGGCATACAATGATCGTGGATTAGGCGTTTTTTCGTTTGACAGAGCTGCGATGGGTATGTTTAAAATACATACTGTAAACAGATCAACACCCATACAAGAAAACATCAGTAAACTCAATGTAGAACTTGGAAGAAAACAAATTCAAACCTCCGTAAAAAGCGTGTATGCCTTTTTTGAGCATAAAAACAGTTCCTATCCATCACTACAACTCTATATCATGGCAGGAGCGAATGCAAATGTAAAAGGAAATAATATTCTATTTGTGGGATTAGCGTGCGCAGAACTTGTGAGTTTTATGGAACAAAGAGGAATATCGGTAGAAGTAAATGTGCTTCTAGGGAGTCATTTTAGAGGTCAAAACGTACTGAGTCAAATCAGAGTCAAACGCTTTCAAGATACACTTGACACCAATCAATTATTACTCATCTCCAGCGATCCGAGATATTTCAGGTATCGAGGTTTCAAAGCACTTATCGCAATGGCAAACTACTTTGGGTATAAAATACCCCAAAATTTAGGCAGTTTATCCAAGAGTATGGGAAATAATTTTGTGGAAGCGATCAACGAAAAAGGCTTTGTATTTGAGCAAAGCTACGCAATGGACAAAGCTGTTAGAGAAGTTTTAAGCATCATCACGAATTATAAAAATAGATTACATGGGGAAAAATAGTCAAAAATTAGCGCAATCGGTTATACACAAGATTATGAATCGCGGCATTCAGATCAATGAGTCTTGCAAAGAAAATTGCAGAGATTTTAAAATTATGACATCTACTATGCGATTAGATACGCTGATTCTGCGGTGGAGAACTATTGATATCTCTAACGAAGATAACCCGATACAACACTATCGCTATGAATGCTTTCAAATGGATGGTACACCACAGTTTTGTTCCGTTCATTATACAAATCAAGAAGAAGCCAATGACTTTATTGAAAGTTTACAACCACTTCATCATCAAAAATTTGCAATCGATCACACCCTATAATTTATGTATAAAACAGAACATATAAACATCAACGATTTAAAGGCGATTAAGATTAAAAATCAACGTGAAATACTTCGCCTTTTAGGAAGTAAACTCAATTTGGTCACAGCTTGGGAAGAAGTCAAACGTCTATCAAATAACTTCAAAAATAAAGTTGCAGAAGCCTTGCAAGCGGATGCACTTTTATATGAACTACTCAAACCAACAAAACAAGTAGAAACCCAAGAAACCAACGATCAAATTAGAATTAGAATCCGCAAGAGAAAACGTGCTAGAAAAATCAAGATTGTAGCATTAGAACTAGAAATGGCAACCATTAAATAATTAGCAGAATATGACAATAGAAGATTTACAAGCATTGAATTTGGATAAGATAAGCCATCCAAGTCTAAAGGAAAGTGTAGAAAACATACTTGAAGATTATGCAGAGGAAAAACAAGAAAACAGAGCAGAATTTGTAGCGCAGGAACAATCAAACATGGAAACGGTTTATAAACTAATCAAGCAAAAATCTCCTGAAGCGATTCCTGGCAATGAAAAGCAAGAACAAGAAGCACCTATTAAGAAAGAAGCTACTCAAAAGAGCACTGAAAAAAGTGTTAAGAAAAAATTGACTACCGAAGAATTGGAAACTTTTGAAGAACAAATCAAGCATTGCCGAACAGCACTTAAAGAATACAATGCAAAAAAGCGAGAGGGACAACCTGAAAAACCCAAACCAAAACGCCATGAGAAAATAGAAAAGTATCTATTAGCCATTGGAAACTTAGTGCCTGATACTTTGAAAGACAATCTTGATGTTTTAGAACAGACAGAAAAAACCCTTTCCAAAACAGGGAGAGAGATTATGAAATTATATCGAATGGACGAATTGCACATCAAGGAAGTTCAAGAAGAAATCAAAGAAAAGTACCATCAAAAAGAAGAAAAAATAAAAAAAGACAACGATGAATAAAAAAGTATTGATTATCACAGGCGCAGGATTATTAATTGGTTTTGCAGAAGCTATCATTTATTACAATTTGGGTAAAAATGATAACAAAGAAGAATTTAAGTTTCAGTTTCCTAAAGGAATGGAACTTCTCAAAACAACAGGAATCATTATTGCCACCTCACTGGCTACTGCGGCACTTTCAAATATTATTGAAAACGCAGTTAGTACTCCAATGGAATTAACACCAAAAATCACATAGTAGTATGAAGCATATAGAACATAGAGCGTTTTTAAAAAAAAATAAGATTGACAAAAAGTTATTGTTGACCCCTATTCAGGATAAAATAAAGGTTTTTAATAAAATGTATGACTTATTAGAAAACATTACCCCATGTGGAAAAAATAGTTTGATAAAACAGCTTGAAAAGCTCGATGATGAGATATTGAAAGATATCTACAATATCTATGCAGACGATCTTTCCAATAATGAACTTGCAGACGATCTCAAAGAAAAAAAAGTAAGTCCTAAAAAAATTGAATCAAAATCGAAAGTCAATTCAGATGAATTTATCATAGATCAATTAGTTGAACTCGGGCAGACTGAAAATATAGGACGTTCCACATTTTTGGATTTAGGACTTCAAAAAAACCTTGAATGGAACACCTATATAGGCAAATATCTTATCAAGAGAATTAGTGTTTTCAAATATCGCTATGATATATTGATAAATGCTGAAACGTTACCTGTTTAATTTGATACAAACATGTACCAAAAAAGTACCGAATTAGACTCGAACATTGACCAAACGATACCTAAAAAAGAACAAAAAGTACCCAAAAGGTACTTTTTGTAGTTTGGTGGCAACAAAAAAATAGTTGCTTTTTCAAGATGAAATCAGAGGAATATAACTTTAGAGATTTGCAAGATCATATCGAAGTGATGATCGGAAAATTTGGGTTGCAAAACTCAGTTAAATTCCTTGAAAATTTAATTGATACTACCGAATTAGATTCTAGTGAAGATGAGCGTGTAAAAAAAATAATTGATCTCACAATCACAAAAAGTATTGAAGTATATGACTTAAAAAGAGTCAATTTTTACAAAAGTGATTTAGATGAATATCGGGATGCACGCATGAGCTGTTACTATATCATCAACAGATATACCCAGATCAGTTACGGTAAAATAGCGGAACTTTTCAAACAAAAGAAACGCTCAGTATGGTATTTTCAACAAAAGTGTGAAGAAATGCTAGCTATTCCTAAGTTCTATCCAAGATTCACAAGACGACATATCATCGTAGAGGATTACATCATACATCATATTTCAACCTTACATACATAAAACAATGACAGCGGAAAACAATATTTCAACGGAAGTTAAAGAAGCTTTAACAACTCATACAGATCAGATCGTACTCGAAACGATTCAAGACGAAAATAATAGTCCACTCAATACCCCAGTAATCGAAAAAGATATTGGAGGAGAATCCCAAGTAAACTTGCAACAAACTGATGAAAATTGGAATATTTGGAAACCTGAAAAAGAGGGAGCAGTATCAGAACCACAAGGCGATGTTGATTATAGAAAAACCATAGAAAACCAAATTGAAAGCGAAAAACAAAACGAGCCGCTTGATGCGCCTGAACAAGAAATTAATGGCAATGATAAATTTTCAGAACAGGATACGCCAGTAAGTGACGCCGATTTTGAAATGCCCATAGCACAGGCAAACCAAACCGCAGATGCACTACTTGGAATTACTAATAATGTACTTACCGCAGGAGCAAGCTTCTTTGTAAAAGTTAAAAAACATGAACAATTCTATGAATTTGATGAGATCGTTGACGTTATAGACACTCAAAATGAGAAAAATGTACAACGTATTTTATTGGACAAAGAAGACAAAGCATTACTACGTCCATTGTTATCTGAGGTTATTCGTAAAAAAGCCAAACAGCTAACACCCGAACAACAATTAATGGGCGCAATTGCTTCTATACTGATAAAAAAAGGACAGACCGTTATGGAGATACGCCAAGAAAATAAGGTTTTGGAAGATCGCTTAATTTCAATTATAAAAGAGCAGAAAAAGCAAGTTAAGCAAAGTTCCGTTTCTACTGATTACAAAGAAGATTTCGATGTAGCAAAAGCTTCCACCAATCAGCAGCTTTCAACGGAAGAAATTGATAAGGGTAAAAGTGTGTTAGAAAATGATATTTCGCAAAATAGTATTGTTGAATATGCAGAGGAATCGGATAAAAAGTAGTCTATGTCAACTATGGGAATAACAAAAAAAGAAACGGAACGGCAACCAATGATTATGCTCGTATGTGGCGAAACAGGCGTTGGGAAAACGTATCGAAATAAGCAAGAGATCAAGCATTATATGATGGATAACCTCATGGTTGGAAAAAAAGGACGTAAAGTATTGGCTTTTGATACCAATGATGACGATTATCCATCATTTCGCACGGTAAGTCCAGATCACTTAGAAAAACTTAGCAAAGTGTCTGCACGTCGCATTCGTCCATTTAATGCAGATAGTTCGCCAATGGATACTAATGACAAAAAACAAGTCATCACTAAAATTATGAAGTTCTTTAAAAACGGATTAGTGGTATTGGATGATATTGACCATTATATGTCAGGAGCGAAAGGGCAATCCATGATCGGTGCTTTGTGTACCGTTCGTCATAAAGGCATCGATATTCTATTAACACATCAATCCGTAGCTAAAATCACAACTTCCGAATGGCAAAATTGCACTTGGCTTCGACTACATCATCAAGTAGATGATGTGACTAGGTATCGAGATCGTATTCCAAAATATGAAATTGTTCGTATTGCACAGCTTATTGTAGATGAACAATACGAATTATGTTCTTCAGCATTCGCCAAAGGAGTGATTACAGAACAAGAGTACAAAGTGCAAAAAAGTTTTTTTGTATATGTCAACATGCGTGAACAATGTATCAAAGGGTGTAGCAGAACCGCATTTATTCGTGCCTGTAAAAAGTTTATAGATCAAGAAGAAAGTAAAAAAGTCCGAATGCTTTTAAATGAACAAGACTTTAATGGGAATAAGATCTATGGAACTAAAAATAAAGCGATCATAAAGTTGATTACTGATAAACTTCGCTATCACAATAATGAATGATTACAATACGTATTTACTATTTGTAAGATTCCTTTTTGTACCCCTTTTATCTATTTTAAAATTTAAAACCTTCCTAAGTACATAGTTCTACTTGCAGGAGAAAAGAAAACTCAAGTTAGCTTGTCCTGAATTTATCATCTTAATTGGGTAAATACAATCAACACATACAGAAAAGTTGTTATAGGGTTGATGGGAGGACTTTCTCTTTTTATTTTCTGATTATTCAAACGTGAAATAGATTTCTAGGGATTTAAGATGCTATTTTTTTCATTATAAAAATGATTTTAAAAATTAATAATAAACCAAATGAAAAGTAAAAAACACTTAAAACCAAAGTATAGAAGTAGTACTTGCAAAAATGCATCTTCTATAAAACAACAACTATTTTATTACACGCAAACTATAATTGGAATGATTATTTCTCATTTTATACCTACGATATTTTTTCTTTTGTGGGTAGCGATCTCTTTATATTTAGGTCATCGATTAAATAAAATTAACTATAAAAATGTATAGTTATAAAAGTAACTCTTATTGCTTCTCTTTTTCATAAGATCAATTTTAGTCAAAATAAAAGTAGTTCGCCACTAAGTCTACACTCTTGTTTAGCATGGTTTTACGACTTATTTCTCAGTGTTCATAAGGGTTTTTAAGGCTTTTGTATCATACAAAACGTGTACAAATGTTTTTCAAATATTAAGTATAATCTTCGTAGAGAACAAAGTAAAAAGGTTTTAGAGAACCTTGCCAATAATCAAATTTTAAAACGAAAAAGAACATGGCACACAATTCAGATATCGCATGGAAGCCCATTATGTATATGGTAGGAACAGGCGTAGCAGGAATTTTAATTGGGACGCTTTTAGTAGCGCCTATGATGCAAAAAGCAAAAGCAAAAAAGCTTGCTGAGAAACAAAAACAAACCCCCGCTAAAAAATAGTATTTAGAGATACTTCACTTAGCACACAAAACAAAAAATAAACGTGCTGTTTTTTTTTACAGCCATTTTAAAAACACAAAAACATTAATTATGAATTACGAAGATGAATTAATGCGATACGAAGAAGCGGCTGAAGATCAGTACGACGACTACGATAGCGAGGAAATCTATGACGAAGATGACTTCGACACGGGATTTGAAGGAATTGAAGATGAATATGATGATTTCTACGAAGAAGAATATGACCTTTATGATTATGAGGAAGACTTTGATGATTATACACGTTCAAGTTTAGGGAAAATTGATCCCAATGATAGAACCTTAACGGTGGTTGTTAAAAATGCTTCAGGTGCATCTGCGGAAGCTGTTATTTTTGGTGGGAATGCCGAACGTGCGCAACCCGCAGGACTGACCGTTGATATCGAGGAATCTTCTCATAAAGAAGTACGTGAGGAAAGTAAATCCAATCCCTTTAGAATTGCGGGAATGAAATATTCGGTAAGTAATGCGCTTCAATTTGATAATGTACTTAGAATTGACCGAAGAACGGCATCAGGTTCAAAGACCACTCGTGTGTATCAACCCAGAAACGCTACTTCTCCGCAAAACTTCACACAAACTTTAATCGACGATGACAACTTTGAAATGGACGTTACAGGACAGGACTCCTTAAACGTTGTTATCGAAGATGGTGTAACAGCAGTCTTTACCTTCACAATCAAAGCAAGAGCAAACTTAGGAAATCTGTTAAAAGGTAGCAATGTGGCTGAATTGTCACGTGCACCAAGAACCACAGGACTTCCACAATTGGATTTGATTCGTAGAAGAAGACCAACAGCGTACGGTATGCGTCCAAAACCTAGACGAGTTAGACGCATACGTCCGCGAGTTGAGCCACCAAGAGTTCGTACTGTTCGTCCAAAGCCAGCACCAAAACGTGTAGCTACCACAAAATTGGTTAGACGAAAAAAACAATAAAACAAGACAAGAACCCCCTTGTTAGTTAGTCTTTAAAGATAGCCAGAGTCAAGGTAGCAATCGCCTCACTCTGGCTATTATTTTAAACAAACACTATGCACAAAGAAACACTTTCAAAATTAGCGCAAAACCGCATCGATTACATTGTGTATCACAATGTCGAGAACGTTTCCAATTTGCTTGATGGATATGGCTTTGTAGTTCCTGAAAACCCAAAGCATTTAGCGCAAGCTATCCGTGAATTGGTTCGTAAAAGAGGTCGAAAAATAATCAAGGAACTCATCGCATTGCATCCAGATAAGGAAACGATCTTAAAGCTTCACAGTACCTCTAATAAAAGCGTATGTGAATCATGTCAGAACGACGCTTATAACGATACGCAAAATACGTGTGATTCCTGTGGATATTCCAAATCTAGTGGTTCAACAAACGAATATAATTTTTTGAACCAGTTTGAAAATTACAAACTGGATGAATTACAAATCTATTACGATCGCATACTAAAAGAATCCAATAAAAACCCAAGCGATAAAAAGTTAGCACAAGAGGTGCAACTTGTTTGGAATGAGCTTAGAACCCGTAAAGCCATTGCAAAAAAGCAAGCTGAAAACACACCCACTTCGGGCAAATTCAGATTTGCACCCACCAAAGAAGATTTAATCATTGTAGGTGTTGTCTTTATCACGGGAATCATCATCGGTAACGGTTTAAACTTCACTTCAAAATAATGGATACACAACAAATTACATACAACAGAGCCATAGACAACTTATCGTATTTGGTACTCAATTATCCAAAGCCTGTACAAGAGTTATTAGCATATCATCATGTTTTTTTTAAAGGGAATCCCTCAAAAAAGCAACTCATAAACGAAGTCATAGAGCAACTAAAAATAGGCAATAGTCAATTTACAAGTTCGCTTGAAAAATTAATGATTCGCTTTTCAGCGCAGGAAAATGATCCCTTTTGGGGCGCAATTGCCAAAGGTGCGCTTGGAATTGTAGGTGGACTATTTAAAAAGAAAAAAAGTAGTTCATCAAGTGCTAGTACAAGTGCCGCCGCCACAGCCGCCGCACAAGCCGCCGCCGCCAAGCGTGATATGGAGCGTAGAATGGCACAAATACGTGCTGAACAAGAGCGTGAGCGTAGAGAAGCAGAAAGACGCAGACAAGAATTAGAAGAACAAAGACGTCGAGAAGCCAAAGAAGCCAAAGAAAAAGCGGAAGCGGCAAAAAAGAAAACAAACATGATGCTAATGATCGGTGGTGGAGTCGTTTTAGTTGTTGGCATTGTACTGGTTATAGCACTTAAACCAAAATCACAAATGCCCGCTTACGGACAATTTCCACAAATGCCACCGATGACACCAATGACAAGATGATTATGGATACACTAACACATAGCGCATACGACTTGTTTGATAATTACAACAAACAAGCACTTGCTGGTCAACAAAGACAAAGAAATCGAGCAGTAAGGCAAGATAAAAGAAGAAAACCACCACAGAAGTTTACTTTAAAAGGATTCCCTGTAAAAATAAAAAGACCGACCAAAAAGCAACCCAGAATTTTACAAGGTCGTCCCACAAAATTACCACCACTTACCAACTTTAGAAAAAGTATGAACACAGGGGTAATCAAACCAAGTATAATGGTAAAAAACACCTCTATAAAGGATAAAAACAATCCAATACCCAAAAAAATTGGTATTGAAAAATTGATTAAAAAAACAGCAGTACCTCAAAAAACACAAAACACAATTGCCACTGAAAACAAACAAATGGTAGCCGCAGATAAGCCGCAAAAAGATATTGAAAATAAGGGACAAAAAGCAGATAGCAAAGTCGGTAAAGTTGTAAAAATTATCTCAGGAATTGCCATTGTGGGCTTGGCAGGTTTTGGAATCTATACCTATATCCAATATCGAAAGAAACTCAATGTTAAACTAAAAAAATAAGGCATAGATGATTACAGGAGAAACCGAAGCGCTGATAGAAAATCATTTATTAGATCAGTATGATGATTTTTTTGGAAGCAAGAAAAAGCGAGCTGAACGAAAGGCAAACAGAGAAAAAAGACGTTTAGAGCGAAAATCTCCAGCTAAAGTACAAGAGCGCAAAGAAAAGCGTAGTCGTTTTTTTAAAGATGTCGGGCAAGTTTATAAAGATATCGGTGGTGCAACTGCCATAGGCGGTGTTGTGGATGCTATTTTAATGCCTAAAGATGTGCCACAAAATACGTCACAAAATAATATAGAACCCGTAGTATCTGACTATGAATTTTCAGTGGGTAGTTCCAAACAAGAAAATGGAAAAGAGCTAGAAAAAAAAGGAATTCCTATACTAGTGTATGTGGTAGGTGGTGTTGTGGTTGTTGGAATTATAGGATTGCTACTGATGCGACATAGACGTACACCAATCATTCAAGGGTATGCTCAATGATAACGACCATTCCATCAAATCGTGAACGATTTCGCATACGCTTAACCATTGTATCAAAAAGACCATTTCATTTGGGAATTCGTTTGTACAATCCATTGCATCCTAATTCCTACTATTTCAGGCGAAAGGCTAACTTTAAAAATTCAGGAGCAAAACGTGAATTTATCATTTCAGTACCCGTATCGCCCAAAAGTTTAGAAATGGAAATTTATGATAAGTATGCTAGTGATGATGACGCTTTTGAGATTCAAAACGTACGTATTGAAAAAATGCCTGATAGTAAGATGTGGGCTACCGATATGCAGTATCAATTCTTTGAGTTTGCCGTAAAATTTGCTGAGAAAGCAGGATATATTTCTCCAGGCTTTTATGAAAGTGCTGATGGCGAATTTTTGTTTCAATACGTATCAACAATCACGGATACTTTTGGAAACGAACTCATCACACCCGCACGTACCCATCGAAAAATGCCACGGGTACAAATATCTCAGAAATTGTTTCTAGGCTACACCATTCCAATACGTGTAGCAATTTTAGCGCATGAGGGATGCCATTGGTTTTTAAATACTCGAAGTCAAACCACCGCAGATTTGTGTGGGATTAAGCAGTATTTAGATTATGGTTTTCCAACCATTGAAGCGGTATATGCGGTCACAAAAGTATTTGGAAACCATCCTGAGTTTGTTGGTAAATCACAAATCAGTAGAACAAAAGAGGTTATCAATTTCATAGAAAACTATAAAAAAGATGAACAAGCAACTAAATAATTGGTACGATCAACATCAGGGTTTGCGACGATTCTATAAAGAACTGTTGCAAGAAAATAAAGTGGCGCAAATCACAGTGACCAATTGTAGCGATCAACCACGTGAAATTACGCTATGGGGCGCAAATAAATGCGCACCAATAGCGAATCCTTTATATGGTAGTGAGTTTGTTTTGCGAGAAATTGACGTTGAAGAAATACCTTATCAGGTCATATATAATCCTGTCAATGATTTGTTTTACGTTATCAACTTCAAATCAGATTCTATATCGGTTGTAAACGATCAAGCACAAGTGATGCAAACCATTCCACTTAGAACAGATCCGCTAACGGTTGTCAATCCAATCCGTATTGTTGTAAATACGAGTGAAAACAGTCCTGAATATGGTCATGTAGCCATTATTTCGACATCTTCGAGTGAACTCATTATCATAGGATTAGATTTTACAATCAAACGCAGAATCAACCTTAATTCCATCCCTGATGATATCATTTACAATCCAATTGGCGATCAATACTACATTACTAGTGTTGATTCAGGAGCAGTCAATAGAATTTCAATGGGAAGCGACTTAATTGAATACTATTTAGGAATTATAGGAGTAAAAAATGTTGGAGTGAATAGCGACACAGGGGATATATACTTTTTTCAAACCGATACTTATTTGGTCGATGTGTATGATACCAACAGGGTACGAATTGGTGGTTTTGGACTTGGAGTTCCAAATGATAAGGTTTCGTTTTATTATCATTCGCTAAACGCTAAAATGTATGTTAGTTACGATATATCAAATATACTTCTTGTCATTAACACCGCTACTACAAGAGCAGATGCGGCATTAGATGTCGGAAATCGTCCTGTTGACATTGGATATAACAAAAATGATAACTATATCTATGTAGCCAATCAAACCGATCAAACATTTACTCGAATTGATGAAAACTTTCAAATCGTAGATACCATCGCTATTGCGAGTTTTCAACGAAGCTTTGCGGTAAGTTCCAAAAATGGTTATTTCGCTCTTAATAATGAGCTTTCCAATAAGTTAATCATGTATTCAGGAGAGCGAAAAGCACTGGTAAAAGTAAATGATGACTACTCAGAAATTCGGGAGGATTTCAAATACAATCCAATGATAATTACGCACATGAAAGTGGTCGCTTCCACAGAAAAACGGATACACACATTACAAATTATTGAATCATCCATATCGGGTATGGAAAGATGTGAAGGAGTTTCACTTGGCAATTATCAAAGCGCACAAAGTTTCGGAAACATTTCAGAGGTTTTTGAAATGGAAGGACAGCTCATCGATGGACGTGTATGTTGGCGATTTACCATCAACCCCAATCAACAAGTAAGCTTTTTGATTTACTACCAACAGTTAGAAATGTACAATTTCTTACCCGAAAAGTCTCCTATATCCACGAACATACAAATGAGTAAAGGAATCCCGCAACTTTGGAAACAAGAAAACTAAAAAAAAGAATCAAATGAACACATTATTAGAAATAGCACACAGCCAATACGGAGTTACAGAAAAGGTAGGGAAACTACACAATCCAATCATTTTACATTATTTCCAAGAAATCGGACACAAGTGGGTTGCTACTGATGAAACCGCTTGGTGTAGTGCCTTTATCAATTGGGTAGCATTAAAGGCAAATAGGCAAAGAAGCGGAAAACTAGATGCTCGATCATGGCTAAAAGTTGGAACAAAAGTAACCAAACCCAAACAAGGCGATGTAGTGGTGCTTTGGCGAGAGCGAAAAATGAGTTGGAAAGGTCACGTAGGTTTATTTATCAATTATTCAGAAGATAAAAAATACATCTATGTGCTTGGTGGGAATCAAAACAATCAGGTCAACATTCAAAGATATCCAGCCTATCGTCTACTTGGTTTTAGACGACTTCAAAGTGATAACTAAAAAAATAAACAGATGAAAAAAGTAGATTATTTAATCATACATAGTACCAATACCTCTGAAGCTTTAAACTTCGGTAAAGATGTAATTATAAAAAAGCATACAGAAAGCAAACGAGCTAATGGACTTGGATTTAATCGCCCAGGATTCGATTATCTGGTATTGTTTGATGGAAGCTTACAAATCATCATCAATGAGGACAATCCAACCCAAACGGATTTATGGGGGATTTCAAACGGTATTCAAGATATGACAGGTATTGGCAGACACATCGCTTATGTAGGTGGACGCACTCTTAAAGAAGCCTTTGACAAAGATACCCGTACAGACACGCAAAAACAAACACTTGAAACGATTGTAAGATTTTACATTTTACGATTCCCAAATATTGTCATTTTAGGGTTTAATGAAGCACCGAGTAAAACAACAGAGGATAGTCCTGCATTTAGCGTTAGAGATTGGCTTGTTTCTATTGGCATCCTTGAAAAAAACATTTATAAAAAGCCACAAGAAAAAGTATGAAAACGCTTTTAACTCTTGCCGTTGGGTTTTGGATAGCCAGAGAATTATCCACGCAATATCACAAACGAATGTGTATAGAGATTCAATCTAGGCAAAAGCGACGTTTAGAAGCATTTTTAAAAGAACAAGAATTTACAGAAGACCAAATACAACAATATACCAAAGCGATTTTAAACCTATAAATATGGCAATTCAGATACAAGTTGAGAAGCATATTTTTCTAATTCCTGAAGCGGATGATCCGTGTGATTTTTGGACGAGTTACTACACGCTTTTAAAGAAAAAATTGGGAAGTCAACATGCTAAAATGATTTGGCTTGTTACTTGGAAATCTAATGGTTCATTGGTGTGTACTACTAGTCCAAACTTTAACGCATGGCTAAAAAAAAATGATTTAGATGTCTCTACGGCGGCAACAAGGACAATTGCAGATTTATCTGAAATCGGTGGAAACATTTTAGGACTAGGAAAGAATCTCACTAAAATACTTTCGATAGGTATTCCCATTGTATTAACAGTGGTACTAATTGGAATTTTAGTAGTGCTTAAAAATACCGCTAAAAATACAGATGTAAAAGATATAGCAATGCTAACGCCTGTGGGTCGTGGCGCAAAATTACTAGGCAAATGAAAAAGGTGTATATCATATCAGCAATAGGCGTTGGACTTATTTTAGTGGGAAGTACCTTGTTTGGTGTTCGTGCTAAAAAAAGAGAGCAATTATCCAGTAAGCTTTTAACTGCCATTAGCACACAAATTCAGCCAGTTAAAAACGGTATTTCTTCACAAAATGCTTTTGATATTCATTATTTGGATAAAGTAACTCAAAAAGTGAGTGGTCAGATTCTCGCACTACAAAAAAGTACTGCGGTTTATTATGCCAATCAGATCAAAAATGCTTGGGGCGCATGGTATCAAGGGGGAGACGATGAGCAAAAAGTGTACGGAGTATTTAGAAAACTCAAAGATAAAGTGCAAGTCTCTCAAGTCGCAAAAGCCTATCAAGAACAGTATAGCGAAAATCTTATTGATATCCTTAAAGATCGTTTTGGTGCTGATGAGATCAAAATAGTACTCGATATCATTCACAAATTACCTAATTATAGAACAGCTTAAATTATGAAAATGACAAAAACGACATGGTGGATTATTGGGGGTGGTTCTTTGGCGGTAGTAGGTGTTGGAGCATTTATATTTTTTAAAACCAAAAAAGATAAAAATACTAATAGAGCATACAATCTACAAACCGCACAAACAAACATTGGTACTGGTGTAAGCGTCAATACGGCAACATCAGCATCCATAAAAAGCGAACCCAATTGGAACAAACCCTTTAACATGAATTACCTAACAGACATTCAAGAATGGGTATATCCAAAAAATATTCAGGTACTGGACGAAGCCACCGCTAAAAAATATGCTAAAATCATTAAAGAAGCCAAAGGGACATTTAATGATGATGAAGATGCCATTAAAAATATTTTTGGTAAAAAAATTCAACACAAGACAGATGTAGCAAGTATGTCCAAAGCCTTTTATAATGAATACAAAGGCAAAGATATGTGGCAACATCTCAATAGCTTTTTAAGCAATTCAGAAATGAAATCATACGTATGGAAATACATTAACCAATTACCCAATTATAAATTATCATAAACAAATAAGAAAATGAAAAAACAAGCACAAATACAGCCTTCTTTTTTTACAACCTATAAAACACCACTGATTATTGGTGGTGTGGTGGTGGTGTTGGCAGGAATTGGAATTACCTATTATATAATGTCAAAAAACAAGAAAAAGGAAAAAGAAGAAACCCCAACGTATACAGACGTATCTGTAACCATCCCTAGTGCGCCTTCAAGATATACGCCGCCCTACACGCCTTCGGGTATAAAAACTTCAACAGCTACACCTACAAGTTCTAGCAAAGTGCTTATCAAGTATGGAAGTCGTGGAAGTCTTGTGAGCATATTGCAACGCTATTTGAAAATGTTCAAAGAAGATTTAGGAAATACAGGGGCAAAACGTGATGGAGTCGATGGAGCTTTTGGATCAAAAACAGCAAATGCGGCAAAAAAGCGATTGGGAAAAACCGTTTTTACAGCCGCAGATATTGAAAAAATGAAAAAAGCACTTAACACACTAGGAAAATAATGGAGTCCATAAGTTTAACTAAAAGACTATTAGTCGCTGGCGGAATCTTGATCTGCGGATATATCGCATACAGCATCCTCAAAAAAAGAGAAGAAGAACTAAAACAGCAAGAAGTTACCGAAGAAGCTGACTATGTAATTATTATAGAAAATGATCGATTTGAGGATACTGAAGTTGAGCATCAAACCGATCAACAACCAATTCAGAAGCCTAAAGAAACTAGTATTAAAAAGGTTTCTACTCTTAGTGTCGTTAACGATATAGAAGTGGAAAAATCTGCGGATATACAAACCACAGACAGATCGCTAACAGCACATGCGCCATTGATATCTGAAACAGATATTATTGAGGTATCAGAGGTTGAAACTTTAGAAGATCCGCAGCTAGTTCAAAATAGTAACGATATCCAAGTGACAGCACCTATGGAAGTGGTCACAGAGCAAAAGATAGCAACTGATGACTTTCCATTACAGCTAGGTAGTAAAGGCAAGCGTGTATGGAACTTAAAGGTGTATATGCTCCGAAATCACGGTGCAAGTGGTATTGTGACCGATACCTATGATACTCTTACGGTGGAACGTGTAAAGCGCTACTTAAAAGTTGACAATGTCACAGAACAGCTTTACAAGAAATTAAATATGGACAATACAAGAAAAAAGAAAAAGAATGCCCCCAAAAAAAAGCATTAAAGACCTCATTGATGGACTTGTAGACAAGGATGGTTTGAAAACAGAAGTAACCATTACACTGACCAATCAAACATTGACGAAAATTATCATCGCACTTTTATTGAGTGGAGTTGCCATTATTGTCATTGCCAACCTTGTAAAAAACATTGTCCCAAACCATCAATTAACAGCTATAAAATCAGAAATTCAAACGATTAAATTACATTTAAAAGCATAGAAAACATGACAGAGATTATCACACAATTATCGAACTATATAGAAACACTAGATTGGGCGTATATATTTACATTCATCCTTATTTCGTATGGACTCAACAGTGAATACGCAACAGGGTTATTTTATAAGATTTTCAGATTTAAAATAGCTACACGATACCGTGTCTTAATCATAGGAGTTTTATACGGTGTCATACTTTATTTCATTAGAGACTATACCATATATGATATTGAAACCTTCATACAATCCTTCGCTTTTGCGCTAGTATTTCACAAACTACTTGTTCAAAAAGTAGTTCGGTACTTTTTTCAAATCAAGCCCATAAAACCTACTCAGTATGAGCAATAGAAAATTCTTTTTTTCTATCGGAGTCATTATGGTCGTGAATATTTGTACCATACTTTATTTCAATACTAATAACAATGACAATCATAATGAAATTATCATTGCACTAGAAAAAGAGAATATAAGGCTAGAAAACGAAAATTCACGACTGGATACTTTGATACTGAACAGGCGTAAAACCTCCGATAGTTTAGTAAAAGAACTGAATCAAAATCAGTATATCATTCAACATTTACATTATGAAATTACACAGAAAATCAATACTATTAATGCTATGTCTGATATGGAGTTGTATCGGTATTTCTCAAACATTAGAACCGACAATACAGACCATAGACAGTGAAAAATATTTCTGTTTTACCATTGAACAATCTAGGTTCATTGCCAAGAAATTGGAGTATAGTACCTACCATGATAGCTTACTTAAATTATTTGAAATTGATATTACTAGGTATCAACAATTAATCAAGGAAAAGGACTTCATTATTTTTGCTTTAGAAACTAAGATTGAAAACTTACATACCATACAAACAAACGACCAGCTTCACATTGACCAATTAAATACAACCATCAAAAAGAAAGACAAACAAATAAAACAAGGAACGTTTGTAAAATGGTTATTAGGAACTGGCTTGGCAGTAGTTTCAGGAATATTAATTTTAAAATAAATCAGCTATGACACTACTAAAAATTTTCGCTATTGTATTTGGTGCAACGGGTTTTTGGAAGCTCATTGAAATCTTACTTCAATTCAGAACGCAAAAACGCCTTAAAAACGCTGAAATTAATAATTTGAACACACAAGCAAATAGTTTGATTATTGAGAATTATAAACTGTGGACTGAAAACATGGACACACGTATCAAAGAGTTGGAAAATAAAAATACATCGATGGGTAAAACCATTACGCAATATCGCAGTCGTATCATTAAGCTTGAAAGTAATAATGCAGAAATGAATCTTACCATTACCAAACAACGTGATCGTATCACAGAATTAGAATCTGAAATTCAAGAATATAAAAAAGCAAAACAATGAACATAAATAAAGGAGGTAGTACCCTAAATATTCTCTTTGGCGCATTTTTAGTCCTCAGCGCTGTAAAGCTTGGTTCGGACTTATATGTGCGTCATAAAAAAGGAAAAACTTCAGAAAAAAAAGGCTGTGGTTGTGGAAAGTAGTCATAAAAAAATACTCTATTTCACAATAGGCACTTTGACGCTCACAGCTATAAGTGCCTTTTTTGTGTATAGAAGATTTAGAACCCAAAAGAAATCGTCACAAAAAGTAGCACGCTCCATAGATTTATCCACCTTCGATAGTCCTGATCTACCGGGTTCAGGAAATTGTATGGATAGACGCTTATTAATCATGTTACAACAGCTTGAAATGCGCACAGGCTATCCAATCTTCAATTGGATAAATTCTGGGGCAAGAAGCGCTTCACACAATCAGAAAGTTGGCGGTGCTTCAAAATCATCTCATAAAATTCCAACGTGCATGGCAGTTGATATTGGTGTGCCATCGATAGGCATTAGAAATCAAATAATAATGGAAGCACGTACTATTGGATTTAAAAGAATTGGAGTCGCAAAGACATTCGTACATCTTGATACAGATGAAAATAAAAGCCAATTTGTCGCTTGGGGATATCCTTCAGGAACGCAACCTGATGTGAACCCGTTTGTGTGAATATTTTAATTATGAAAATAATTTTATGTTAACCAAAAACAATAGCTTAGTAAAGTGAATTAAGCTATTAGCATATCCAATATTAATAATTAACTCAAGATTAATAATATAAGTTTTGGGTATAATGAATAAATAGTAGGCTGTTTTTTACTCAAATCTTGGTTTAATTACCAATAGATATAATTTACTTTTAAAACCATAGTGATTTAGAAAATATTGATAGTAATGAAATATTAAATCATTAGAGTACATCGATTTTATCAAAGTAAGTATGTGCCCATTCCTTACCAATAAGCTAAAATATTCTAAATGAAAAATAATTAACTACCCAACATTTAAGTAAAAACTCAACGCTTATACATTATTTTACACAATTCAAATATCTTTACTTATTTTTGAAAAAAGTGTGTTTATGAACAAATACGTCCTTGGAATATTGTTATGTTTTTTTGCGCTGAATTGCAAAACCATTTCAGTAAACCAACAACCGCAACTACTTACCGAAACTCCTGTTGAATTAGGTACAATAGGATTATTAAATGGAACAGTGATAGCTTCTAATTTTGAAACTGTAGCCATTCCTTCTTTTACTAAAGGATTAAAGTTACAAGTGCTACCCGTTACGTTTTCTAAACAATCTTTTAAAGCTTATGAAAAAGCAAATAAGATGTATAAAAAAGGGAAAATCACTTTCTCTGATACATTGAAAGTAAAACCTGAATATACATTACTTCAATTTGTAGATCGTGTAGCGATTACTTCTGAGTTGAATGAAGCTAAAAATACAGGGGTTCGTTCGTATCTTGAAACAAAACAGGACGCACAAATGGTCACAAGCATATCCATTGCTTTTTCAGTCGAACAATTAAATACATTGAAAAATGCCGATGAAGTTTTTCTCATACAATCCGCTTCTAAAAAATTCAGTTTGGAACTCAATATTTTGGATGGAAAAAAACAAATTTTAGAACTTTCAGATGGTGTGGTGTTTGCCTATCAAACGTCAGCATTCTGTTGGAAAGAAAGTGACAGACACCAACTTGTCATTGCTGATCTTGTGAGTGACTCTGAAGGTTGCCCACCAAATACGCATCGTAAGTCACAAAAAGCCGTTCAAAAAGAAAACTATTTTAAATTATAAATTTAGAAATGAAAAAGTATATATATATCCTATTGGGAACTTTGTTTGTAATTAGTTGCTCTGACATTATTGAAGTGCCTGATATTTCTAATAATGCTGTAACACTTATTGCACCTTCTGATAATGCAACACTTAGCATTACAACCTTGTCTTTATCTTGGGATTTGGTTGAAGATGCAGAAAGCTATCAAGTGCAAGTTGCGCAACCCGATTTTGAAACCATTTTACAACTTGTAATCGATTCAACCTTGACTCAAAATTCAATATCGGTGGAATTAGAAGCAAATACTTCGTATCAGTGGCGTGTACGTGGTAAGAATAGTGATTACAGCACACCCTACACAACCTATTCTTTCACATTAGAATAAATGAGTAAAAAAGGAAAAACATATCTATTATTAGCTGTTGTACTCGGAATATGGGGAACGATAGGCTATCAGGTGTATTCAAAATTAAATCCTGATGAAATGCCCGTTGTTGCTACTAATTCTAGTGTTTCCTTTTCGCCAAAACAAGAAATGACCAAAGATACTTTTAGTATTTCTACTTCGCATCGCGATCCATTTTTAGGGACGGTATATCAAGCCAAACAAAACTCCACTCAAACCAGCGCTGTTAAGAAATCAAAAGACACGATTGTATTTCCACCACTAAGCTACAAAGGCGTTATTTCTAAGCAACAAAGCTCACAAAATATTTATATTATTGAGATCAGTGGCACGCAACAACTGTTTAAAGTTGGAAAGCAAGTCAATGATATTACACTCATCAAAGGCGATAAAAAATCAGTACTCGTTTCTTTTAAAGGAAAAAGAAAAACGATTCCAGTAGCCAACTAAACTATGATATTTCATAAACTCAAAGCAGGATCATTACAATTTGCCATCTTGATTTCGGCAATCATTGCGGTATTGCTTTCTATTTTTGTGATGCTCGTTCATTCGCATACTTTATTTGCTAAAAAGTCAGATCTTTTAATCGAAATGATTCAGCAATCAGAAAATACAATCTTGTTTGGCTTACAGGATTTCTCAGTAGCCACAGACACTACTTTTATCGCGATTGATGAAACCAAGAATATGACTGCCTCGCTACATCGCAGTTATTGGGGAATGTTTGGAAAAATACATGCGGAAACGCAAGCGAAATTCAAAACTTTTGAAAAAATAGCACTCGTAAGCGGTTGGCTAGATGCAAAAGATCGTACAGCGTTGTATTTGAAAGAAACCAACAGACCGCTAATTATTGTTGGAAATACTAAAATTCAAGGAAAAACCTATCTGCCAAAACAAGGCGTTCGTGCAGGTAATATTTCAGGAAATTCCTATTATGGAAATCAATTAATTTATGGAAACATTTTAAAAAGTAAGGAAGAATTACCAAAGCTTCCTGAAAAACTAACCAAACAACTTGCGTTTCTACAAAAAATGCCATTGCCTACAAACGATGACAACTATATTGATGCGCAACCAAATAAAACATACACCAATTCTTTTACTAAGCCGACAAAAACGATTTTTTCAAATAATGAGTTGGATTTATTTGGAATGAAATTGACAGGAAATATCATCATTCGATCTAATACCAAAATAAAAGTAGCCGCTTCTACCATGTTGAAAGATGTCATTTTAATTGCTCCCGAAATAGAAATCGAAGCCAATACCAAAGGGGTTTTTCAAGCCATTGCAAGTGAGAATGTAAGCATTGGAAAAAATTGTGAACTGAAGTATCCTTCCTCTCTTGTGATTCTTGCGGAAGATGCTCTTGAGAACGATTCCCCAAAAAACATCAAACAACATATTTTTATAGATGAAAATACTAGCGTCAAAGGAATAATGTGTTATTTTCAAGATAAAACCAACAATCGGTTTGAACCGCAAATCATACTCGCAAAAAATACAACTATTGAAGGCTTTGTGTATTGTGAGCAACAATTGGAACTTTTAGGAAGCATTCATGGAAGTTTGTATACGAGCGGATTTATTACCAAACAATTTAGTTCGGTGTATCAAAATCACATTTATAACGGAACAATTTCAAATACTGAATTATTAAATGAATACGTAGGTTTTCCGATAGAAAACCTCGATTATAAAGTAGCGAAATGGCTCTATTAAAAAAAATAAAATCAGCAACACTTATGGAAACGTTGGTGGCTACGGTCATCATTATGCTTGTGTTTATGATTTCTAGTTTTTTGCTGAATTCACTTTTTAACAATACCGTGAAATACAATACCGATGCGGTACACACACATATTTCTGAATTGATGTATTTATCAGAACACAATCAGTTAGAAATTCCGTTTGATGATACATTTAACGATTGGAATATCTCTATTGAAAGAGAAGGTAAAAAGCTGATTTTTGAAGCTTCACATAGGGAAACTAAAAAAACAATTCACTTGGAACGCTATGAGTAGTAAGAAACATAAACTAAAAGCGTTTACACTCAGTGAACTAATTGTTGTGATGGTGCTGACGCTCATTGTTGCTGGCATGGCATTTTCGGTGTTGCAATTGGTACAGAAACACATGTACGCCATTAAAACGAATTTTGAAAATTCAACCAATATCACTTTGTTGGAACAATCCTTGTGGATTGACGCAAACAGATCAAAGAAAATGAAGTATGACCCTATTGAAGATCGATTGTATTTTATCTCAGAAATAGACACGATTACCTATAATTTTCAACCAACGTACATTCAAAAAGATAGAGATACATTTGCCGTTAGTGTGACCGAGAAGCTGTTTTATTTTGAAGGAAAAGAAACCCTTTTAGAAAAAATAGATGCTTTTAAACTAATTACAGATGAAAAGTTTAAAAGTAAAACCATTTTTATAAGCAAACGAAATACCGCAGAAACCTACATGAATCCATGAGTTTTGATCTAAAAAACATATCTAAAGAAAAGTCAACAATAAATTCTGAACCATCAGAATGGTCTGCACTATTGAAAAAAGAGATTGTGCTTTTTGGCAATGGATTTTCCAATAAACTCAAAGAGGATTTTTATACGGAGTTAAGTGTATTATTAAGCGCAGGCGTTTCGTTAAAAGACGGCTTGGAATTGTTATATAATTCGCAAAAAAAGAAAACTTCAAAAGATATTTTAGGTGCTATCGTAGATGATTTGGTGGATGGACAAAGCATGTCCAAAGCAATAACGAATCACAAAGCGTTTACCGAATATGAATATTATTCTATCAAAATAGGCGAAGAAACAGGAACTTTAGCAGCTGTTGTAAAACAATTAGGTGCATTTTTTGCACGTAAAAATCAGCAACGCCGTGACGTGATAAGCGCACTTACGTATCCAATTATTGTGTTTACTACGGCGTTTTTAGTCGTGCTTTTTATGTTGCAATTCGTTGTGCCAATGTTTCAAGATATTTTTAGACAAAATAAAGTAGAATTGCCAGGTATTACCAAATTCATCATTAGCGTTTCTGAGTTTATGAAATCCTACAGTTTGATGCTTATTTTTGGAATACTAGCGTTATTTATGTCACGATTCTTATTTAACAAAAAAGAGTGGTATCGTCGATTTAAAGATCGTTTTCTTTTGAAAATTCCATTCTTCGGAAACTTTATCAAAACAGTGTATTTATCACAGTTTACACAAGCTATTGCCTTGTTGTCAGCTTCAAAAGTGCCTGTTGTTAATAGTATTCAACTGGTTAAGAAGATGATTAAATTCTATCCTTTGCAAGATGCACTACACAGTGTAGAACAGGCTATTTTACGTGGCACAACTTTGAGTGAAAGTTTGGCTTCTCATGCTATTTTTAGTGATAAAATGATCGCCATGGTAAAGGTGGCTGAACAAACCAATCAAACCGAGTTTATCTTTGATCGCTTGAATGTTCAGTATCATGAGCAAGTGCAGCGACAATCCAAAATGATGTCTACCATTATGGAACCGCTTATTATTGTGTTTGTTGGGATTATGGTGGGCGTGATCTTAGTTGCCATGTATTTACCGATGTTTAAGCTGGGAACGGTTTTGGGTGGGTAGCATTTAACCAAAACTCTGCAATACAATCTTCGTTTGCAAATACGATGCTCCTGTACGATAGTTTTTCTTTTTTTCATACGAAACGCTCACTACTTCGCCATATTTGGTGCGTTGCTCTAAGGTATAAATGAGTTGTAGAATGTTATTAAAATGTCCTTCTACGGTAAACGAATAGCTATTGATGGTCAATGATTTGTCGGTAAACGTATGTGGTTCTGAAAAATCAATCACTTTCAACTCATTCTCACTAGAGAAACTGGTAATGGCATTGAGTAAATTGTTTTGTAAAGAAGTGCCACCAATTTTATAGACACGCAATAGCGAATCGTAGTACTGTTCTTTTTTCTTTAAGAGTGCAATTTGTTTCGGCGTGTTTTGAAACAACTTTTCTTCGTTGGTTAATGCCGTGTATTCTGATTTTAACGTCAATGTTTTTGCAATCGCTAGTTTATAACACATAAACAGCACCACGATAAATCCGCCAATGAGCAATCTATTTTTCAGGGTATTATTCATGCGACATATTTATTTTTAATTCAAAATCAGTACTCTTTTGTGACCCAGAACCATAATGCACCACAGTCACACCGACAATCCAATTAAGGCTTTCTAGGGTATGAATCCACTCGGAAAAAGTGTCGCTATCGGTAGAAATTCCCGAAATTGTGAGTGTGTTTTCTTGTAATTGAATCGCTTCATTTTTTTTAATTCTTTTTGTGATGGGTTGATATTCCAATGCTGACAATTGAATGGTATTTGGCAACGAAGTTGAAATCGCATCCATATAATAAGAGCTTCTGGACGATGAGTTTTTCAGAATATCATCTACTGTTTTCTGTTTTTCATCCGTAATAGTCTTTAATTTGAGAACGGTTGTTTTTTGAGTATTGTTTGCTTGAGAAGTTTGCTTCATCAGTTCCACCGCTTCATAATACGAATTGAAAAAGAAAAAATTCACAAGTAGCATCAACAAAATAAACCCTAAACCAAACATAAAAAACTGGCTAAAGAAGCGTTGTTGTTTGAAGTTTTTTAGTAATCCTGTTTCTTCTTTTTCAAAGTTAGATACGGTTGGTTTTGATTTTAAGATATAGGATAAAGCACCTGAAAAGGTTAATAAATTCGTGTTTTCAATCTCTAAACCATTGATGCGATATGATTGTTTTGGCATATCATCAACGAGTTGAATTCCTGTAATGACTTCATTTTCTTTGGTCAGTAGCGCATTTGAGGTGTAATAATTTGACTCCTCTATGAAATCATTTACAACGGATGTAATGGTGTTTCCAAGTGAAAAACCAATAATGGTAATTTGATGCTTTTGGTAGGTTTCAATGAGTTTGTCTATAATCGATTTTCGGCAAATAGAAATGTTATGAAAGTTTCCGTTTGAACTAATTTCATAGTAAAATTCATTGATCGTTAGGTTGGGAAACGCAGTAAATAACAACCGATTGCTCTCGCTTTCACCACTTTCTATAAACCTACTAAGCACTTCATCATTGTTTACAATGAGAAAAGCATGCTGTTTTTTTGGTAATTTTTCCGCAATTTCTTCAACTGTTTTCACATGAAACAAATCATCAATTACCAATTCGTTTTGTTGCTTTTGCAGTAGAATTGCTTCAACAGTATGCTTACTTGTGTGTTCTATGCCACAATAGCGAGTTCCAAATAAGAGATATGTCTTTAGTTTTTGAATCATTAATAGATCACGGTTGGTTTGATAAGTACCGTTAGTTTTGCTTTAGAATCTTTTCGTGAACGCTTGCTAAACAACCATTTAATGACTGGGATTCTTGATAAAAATGGCACGCCTTCGCCTTCGTCTCTTTTCTCTTTTTCTTCAATACCACCCAAAACTGCAATATCTTGATCTCGCATTCTAATAATGGATCTAAATTCTCTTGAACTAACATCTGGCGGTGCATCATTACTGATTCTGCTTCCAAAAAAGGATTGAATTACAAAGATGTCTAGTGTTACTTGTCCATCTCCTGAAACTATCGGTTTAATTGAGATTGCGAGTTCTGCATCAATCGGATAGTAATTGGTAATTTCAGAGGTTTGCGGATTGTCCGTTCCATATATATTACGTTGTGTTACTGCATAATACGACGTTGTTCCATTAGATAGGGTAGCACGATGTCCGTTGAGCGTGGATATTTTTGGCGTAGAGCGAACTTTAATATCTTCATCTTCTTCCATTGCCGAAATGTTTGCAAAGAATTCAGGGACTACTTTTCCAAGATTGAACGAACCAAAACCATCAAATCCACCAATCACACGATTGATTGTATTTGCTCCCAAGTTTAAATTTGTAGTAGGGAAAATATTTCCGCTTGTTCGGCTTGCTTGATCTCCAATTCCCCAACTAATACCTGTTGCAACACTTGATAATTTACTCACATCAATAATCATTATCTCAATTAAGATAACGGGAACGGGTTTGTCTATTTTTTCAATAAAATCTCGAAAACGAGCCACACTAGAACTTGCTCCACTGACGTAAAAACTGTTGAGTTCGTAATCCGCTTCTATTTGCAAATCTGCGATTAAATCATAAGGTAATATGTTAAATAATGCTTCCGCTTTTGTATTGTTGGTGTTCCCAAGTCCTTTTCCTTCATTTCCTTGTCCTGTTGCACTTAGTGGACGTCGATTGGAGCTATTTCCGTCTGAAAAATTATCAAATTGATTGCCGCTTCCAAATCCTGAGTTTTGTCCAACATTACTGGTTCTTGCTCGTGTATTATTTCCTATGTTGGAATCTGTTAGTAATTCAATAGATCGGTGCATTAGTGGAATAACAGCTATTTCACGAAGGCTGAGTTGATTGGCAGTTCCAAATATGTAACTATTACGATCTTTTTTGAAAGTAAAAAAAGTTTGATCTGTATTCGTAGCTTGGTTTGCTTGATTCGCCTTTCCATTTGTGTTTGATCTTCCATTTCCTGCATCAGAAACTATTGTTTGTTGTTGTTGATTGCTCTCGAACATCGTCGTTAATAAATCATCAAAAGCAATTCGTTTGGATTTTACAGTTGCCACTCCAGCGTTCGTAAGTGGTGTCGCAGTAAATATATCCACATCTAGTGCATTCGCTATATCATGTACTACTGCATCTATCGGTGTGTTGGTAAAATCCACTTCTACAATTTTACGCTTGGCATCTAGTATTTTGAAATTAAAGTTTGATTTTCGGCGTCTTACTTGTGGTTGCGTGGTAGTGCCTGTTTGACTTCCAGTAGCAACTGCTTGCGAATCATCTTCAAACATATAAAAACCATTGCTTGTTTTTTCCATGTAGAGCGTATTGGCAAACGCTAGTTTTTCCATCGCATCATCAAATGGAGTGTCTTTAATGTAAAACGTTAGGAGTTTGTTTTCTAATCCTGGAGAAAACACCAAATTTTTCCCTGTTTTGTCCATGATTTTTTTGAAAGCGGTATATAGAGTATCGCCTTTGATATCCAAACTGATACGTTCCGTTTTGAGGTCAAATTGAATTGGAATTTCTTTAACTGCAATCTTTTCAATCGGTTTGATGTATTTTTTAAAAGCTAAAATATTACCCGTAAATTCAATTGTGAGTTCATATTCTTTACAGAGAAAAACCAGTAAATCTGCTACCGTTACATTTGGTAAGTTTGTCGCCACCGAGATTTTGTTTAATTCTGAAGAAACATAAAAGTTTAGTTTGTGAACATCTGCAACCGCAAACAAAAGACTACTGAGTGAAACACTAGTCACACTGATATCGGTTTTTACATTTTCGGTAAGTCCGACATTATCAACTGCCAAGGCTTCTATTTGAGTTTTGATGTCTTCAATACGCTGCTGTTCCTGTCCAAAAACAGCGAACTGTACAAAGCAAAAGAGGATGATAAGAATGATTTTCTTCATTGTTTTTTAGTTTGAAAGTAATGCGTACACTTCATCAATAGAGGTTGTTCCATTTCCGATGAGTGTAACAGCATTGTCTTTGAGTGTTTTTATATTTTTTTCTGCTAAGTATTCAGAAATTTCAGTTTCGTTTTGCTTAATCTGATTGATGAGTTCTGTTCCAATCGGAATGATTTCATAGATCGCTTTCCTGCCTAAATAACCCGTTTGGTAACAGGCATTGCATCCAACCGCTATATGATGTGTTTGTATATTTTTTGGGAGTGTAACATCTTTTGGCAAGACTGCATTTTGAATGGATTCTTCTTTTTTACAGTGATGGCAAAGTTTGCGAACGAGTCGTTGTGCTACACTCATATTGAGCGTACTTGCAATTAGAAATGGTGGAATATCCATATCAATGAGTCGTGAAATGGTTGCCCAAGCCGAATTGGTATGAATGGTTGATAATACTAAATGTCCAGTAAGCGCCGCACGAATTGCCATGTTGGCTGTTTTTGCATCTCTGATTTCCCCAACCATAATCACATCAGGATCTTGACGTAAAAAGGTGCGAAGTGTACTTGCAAAATCGAGTCCAATGTTTTCTTTGAGTTGCACTTGATTGATACCTTCGAGTGTATATTCAATCGGGTCTTCAATGGTTAGAATATTCGTTTCTGCATCATTGAGTAGTTTTAGTGTTGCGTACAACGTCGTGGTTTTCCCTGAACCTGTCGGACCCGAAATCAGAATGATTCCGTTGGGTTTTTTGATAATTTCTTTATAGATGTACAATTCATCATCTGAAAAACCTAGTTCTGCCAAATTGATATGATTGGCATCTTTGCTCAGAATTCTCAATACTATTTTTTCTCCATGCAAGGTTGGCAAAGAAGATACACGAATGTCAAATTCGCCTTGTGCATTGTTAATCGTGATACGTCCGTCTTGTGGCAAACGTTTTTCAGAGATATCAAGTTGTGCTTTTATTTTTATTTTATTGATAATCACAGGATATTCCGCAGATGGAATAATATATTGTTCTTTGAGTTTTCCATCTAAGCGAAAGCGGATTCTGCATGAATGCTCATACGGTTCAAAGTGAATATCACTACTTCCAATATCTTTTGCGGCATTGATGATTTTCTCTAAGAAATCTTCCGTATAGTGTAATGCTTCTGCTTTGCTATTGGCAGTTTTACGAAAGTTGGTTGCTAAGTATTTGTCAATGTTATCAGCCGTTTCAGAAATGAGTTCAATTCCTTGATTGAAAACAATAGAGAGTTCTTTTTTTAAGGATTCGTTGGTAGCTTCTGATTTGAAAGAGATTGTACCGTTTTTAGATTCCACAGGAATGATGCGATAGTGATAAGCTTGTGAAGCATCAATGAGTTGTTGCAGCGAAACATCGATGTTGTAGTCCTGTACTTCCATGATTAGATGCTGTATATGTTAGGAATGAATCCTGTCCAATGTAAAAGATAGATTCCGATAAAAAATAAACTCATATATCCTGCTAATGGAACGGATGTTTCTTGTTGTTTTTGTTTGAATAGAAAATGTAACAGCAATGAAAATAATAATGAGAATACAAAGAATATGATAAACGCTGCTACTGGAAATGCAACACATAATCCTATAAATAAAAGCGCATCTCCCAGACCAAAAGTGTCGCTCAGTGCTACTTTTAGTTTGAATTTTGTATAGGTTTTTAATACTAAAAATATGATTCCAATAATTCCTAAATTGATAAGTGAAGTTCTCCAAAATAATTCAAAGAAAGTGCTCGTACAATATAAGTATCCTGCACAACTAGCTGCAATGGTAAATAGAAACCAGTACACGTTTCTTTCTTTGATGTCTTGAAAAGATATACTCACAAGCGATAAGATTAGTATGATTTTTAGTAGAACGATCAATCTTTTATAATTTCTTTGGGATTACCTTTTTCGTCTATTTCCCAAACGTTAAAAATGCCATCGCCATCAAAGTCCTCAATGGCTTCCGCACGTGCTTTGAAGGTTGCGCCTTCTGCGCCTGTGATTTCATATCGGTAGCGAGCATTTCCGCCTTTATCCGTTGTAATGGGCGCATCGAAATCAATCTCATTGAAATCATTTGAATAGCGTGAATATAGGTATCTATATTGCGTTTGCATACTATGAATCGCCTTGAGTTGAAACTGTGCTTCCATCGATTTTGTTTTGGCAATGTAGGGCATTAAATTAGGGAGTGCTAGCAAGAGTAAAATTCCTATAATTGCCAGTACAATGAGGATTTCTTGTAAGTTGAATGCTTTGAGTTTATGCACTACAAATGGATGTTTTTTTAACTTCATCTACGTTGTTTTTCTCATCAATAGTTAGATGTTTTTATTGAATTGTTTTTATTATTATATACAACATGCTAATATATTGACTTCAACTTTTTTATTTTTAACGCTTATACATTTTTATTGTCACTTATAGATGTTTGTTAATTTTTTTATATGGTAGATGGTTCAAGCTAAAAACTTTTAAAAATGTAAATTTTTTTCAAGATGAAGCTGAAAATTATTTAATAGAAATCTTATCGATTTTTTGTAGGATTCTCAAAGTTTCAATTATTTTGAAGCTTTTAAAATTTTTAAAATATAAAAATACTAGTGAATATTGTATTGGCTTGTCGATACTGTGTTCTATTATATACGAACAGATTTGAATCCGTTTGTGTAAATATTTTTTATAATGGAAATATTTGTATTTTTACCAAAAAAGAATAACTATCGAGAGGTGTTTTTTTGTCAATGACTACAAAATTCAATAAAATAAAAAGTATCTTTTTGAAGTATGGTTTTGCATAGATATGATAGGGTTTTGCATACAAAGAATTTTTTAAATAACTGATAATGAATCACTTAATTTAATGGCTTTTTGACTCATAACCCGAAGGTCACTGGTTCGAGTCCAGTTCCCGCTACTAAGATAAAATAGGCGTTATGTCAATGTTTGAACGGTTTTCCACTTTTGGAAAACCGTTTTTTTATGACTACATTCGAGGAGATTTTAACAAACGAGTATGTAAACGAGTATATTTCTATGGCAAAAAAGATGTTTTCAGAGCCTAAAATATACGATGCCAAAGGCGATCTCTCAAAGCGTTGGTATGTGTATTTTTATTATAGAAATCCCGAAGATGGGAAAATGAAAAAACAGAAACCTATCTTCAAAGGTGCTAATCGGTTCAAAACTAGAGCTGAACGAATGGAAGTTTTAAATACCTATCGTCGAGCTTTACTAAATCTTTTAAAAGAGGGTTTTTCTCCGTATGAAAATAATCAACAAACTAAGGAACGATTAGAAAGACTTCGAGGAGTAAATGATACAACTGAAAAAATCATACAAAAGACTGTTACAACTATCAATACAGGTTATACTGTTAAAAAAGCCCTAACTTTCGCACTAAAACAACGTGAATCGGATTGGACTAAAAAATCATCTGAATCTATGTACGGACATTACAATAGATTCATAGAATGGCTCACAGAGAATAATTTGCTACATCGTGACATTTCTGAATTACAAAGAAGTCATATTACTTCCTTTTTGAATGGACTCAAAACAAAGCCCAAAAAGAAAACGGACATACCAAAGCCATTAGCCCCAAAAACAAAAAATAATTTCAGAGCCACATTGTCATCGCTCTTTACAGTATTGGAAGAAGAAAAAATAATTTTACAGAATTATATAAGTACGATCAAAAAGAAGAAAAGTACACCCAAAAAGAACAAACCTTTTTCTAACAAGCAAGTTAAAGACATTCGTGAGCATTTAGATACACATGACCCGTATCTACGAATATTTATTCAATTTATGTCCTACGCTTTTTTAAGAAATAAAGAAGTGTGTAACATCCGTATCAAAGATATTGATCTTGATTCTAAACGAATATTTATAGGAACAAAAGTAGAATCACAAACCGCCATTCCTATCATAAAAGAATTAGAAGACATCATACGTGCTATGAATATTGAAAAATATGATCGTGATGATTTTTTAATAACACGCTTTGGTCATCCTGCGCCTTGGGACACTAATGCGGATAATAAATCGGGGTATTTCTCTAAACGATTCAATACAAACGTAAGAGAACCACTTAAATTGGATATGGAGCATACTTTATATTCGTTTAGGCATACAGCAGCTATAAATATTTTTAAGTCACTAAGAGATACCAAAATGCCACACGACCAAATTCTTTTTCGTCTGATGTCCATTACAAGACATAAATCTATTGCTGGACTCAAAAATTACTTGCGTGATATTGGTGCTACACTTCCCGAAGATTATGGAGATATCTACACAATTGAATTCTAATACACAATATGGCATAAAAATTGACGTTAGGTTTTAACACAACTTTATTACGGTTTCCCGTAAAATTGAGAAACTTTTATTTTAAGTTTGTGTATATCCACATCGTAAAAAATATAGCTTCCCCAAGCTGATTTCATAAAATTTAAGCAATCATAGCAAAATGATTGCCAAACAAAATATGGAAGAAAGCGAAAAATCAAAAAAAGAAATTAGTCAAAATAGACTTGATGCTTTGGAAAAAATTACAAGAGGTAAAAATAAAAAAGAAATTAAAGAACTCTTGGAAAAGATAGGTGATTATAATTTCACCTTAGATAAATATATTGATGCTATAAATACTGATGTTTCTTTTAAAATATCTATCAAAGAAAGTAACGAAGAAGATTGATAGGTGTATTACTTGTTTAACTTTGCAAGTTTTTTCATGCTTATACTCTCTCCTTCTTTGGCTAATATTACCATTTTTAAAGTCTCTATATAAATGAAGTCTTTAAACATCTGTTCTTCAAACAAAGCATCTCTGTTTTCTCTGATTTCTAAGGCGAGTTTCTTAATATAGTTTTTATCTTTTTTATCTAAAATATCTTCATCGGCACTAATTACGATACCCTCTTCAATAACTTCATTATTGGCTAACATTAACTCCTTTGCTAATGAAATAACAGCATCTTTTGTATTCTTTCTAGGATTCTGAGTTGCGCCACTAAGTACCGCATGAAGCGAACCTTTACTTAATCCTGAATGGTTTGCTAATTTCTGAGCTGTGATTCCTTTCTTAATTAAATACTCCAGAGCCGTTTTATAATCCATCGCATGAAAATGTTAAATTAAGAACAAAAGTATTATTTTTGTTCTTAATGTTCTTAAAATATTATATATTCGCTCTAATTGTTCTTTAAAACAAATTAGAAACGTCACAAATATATGTTTTTTAAAACAAATTTTAATATAAATAAGTTAAATCTTACGTCTGTTAGTTATTGACAATAGACCATTACTACAAATTTCATTGAAAGCAGCAACGGCATATAACGTAATTCAAGCCTTATCAAAAGATGAGTTGCCAAAGCTGTATAAAATGTTGGGAGTGCAACAACCAAAACAAAAAAGAACTTCCAAGAAAAATAAATTAGTAACAATTGAGCAAGCAACAGACGATATTTTGGCAATGTATATAACTAAATAAACTACTGATTTATGGCAACAAAACGTAGAATGAAACTCAGAATTAGCATTAAAGATCAATTGAAAGATTATAAAGGATTTGGAAAACTAACCAACGGAATGGCACGTGAAGGTTTTTGTGTGTTATCCAATGGAAAAGTAGTAAGCAACAAAGAATTAGAAAAAGCCATAAGAGGATGAACATAGTTCATTAACGTGAATTTCAAAGGCGTGTAAATGCGCCTTTGACTTTTCACAAAATACAAAAACATGTTAGCACACGAAATACAAAAACCCAAAGCTTGGGCAATAAAAGATCATAAGAATTTGACAATGTATGATTTCTCTTATGATGAAACAGCAACGTACCTTCAATTGTTTAATATTCGATCATTTGATAATATTCTAATATCCAAATTCGACAGCTACATCGAACTTTTAATAACTGTTAAAAAGACTCCTTGTATTAAAAATAGAAGACGAGATATTAATAAACTCAATACTATTTTAGAACAAATAGAAGGTGTCAATTATAGTTCCATATCAACCTCATTAAGAAAGTTTGAAAAGTACGATTGTTTAACCGCTATATGTATGCTCCATGCAGTTAATCAGTAACCACATACCACGTTATATCCAATGTCCGTATTTTTTGAGCGAAGACAAGATAGAAACCATGCAACGCTATCGCATTTTTATAAACGCTTACAATGCAAG
>Ga0213866_10000022_pt1 | contig 143506 bp, 115 predicted proteins | sample PICome_11_FD_160079 | JGI IMG/M metagenome (GOLD analysis project Ga0213866, IMG submission 160079) | Coastal seawater microbial communities near Pivers Island, North Carolina, United States - PICO284 | ecosystem: Environmental > Aquatic > Marine > Coastal | place: USA: North Carolina... | reverse complement strand
TGGGAATTTCTTGTCAAATATCATCGCAGGTCTTATTGCATATAGCTTTTTACCTAAAAAACCGTCTATTAAATATCAAACAATTAATTCAAATCAACTTGTTGCTTTTTAATCGAACTCAGGTTACAAGCTCCATTTTGGAAACAAGCTTGGTTTGTTATTTCTGCCATATTTTTTACACTGTTGCTCATATACTTATTTTTTAAATATAGAATACTGTCGTACAACAGAGATATTATAAGAGAACTATTGCGATTGCTCATCAAAAAAATAAAACGCAAGGAAAAATACTTTTTATTTAAAGAAGCAGGAAAAGATATCAGAATCAAAACAGATTCCATATTATATGTAAAATCTTCCGGGAACTATATCGAAATTGTAACGGAAAACAAAAACTACACCGTACGAACTAAAATAGGTGACTTTATAGATAGTACTCCCGATCCTTTAGAGTACATAAGAATTCATCGTTCATACATCATTCGGCTCGATAAAGTTGCTGAAAAAAACAGTAAAGAAGTTATTATTAATGGCGAAAAATTGCCAGTTAGCAATTCATACACAGATGAATTGAATAATTTGATTTTTTAAGAAAATAATTTTACCCCAAACAACTTCGATTTCGTCCCACCCTATTTTTAATTCATCACTATTAATATAGGAATCTATCACAAAGCCTTTAAAATTAGGTGTTTTGTTTTTTTATACACATACTTTTGAATTGTTAACTAAAAATTTAATACTGTATGAAAAAACAAAATTTCACATCATTCATGTCTTGTGTTATTGAAAAAAAATGCACATTTCAAATTACAGGAGGAAGAGTAACCATTCCTATTACAGACCCAAATTCAGATCCTGATGCGGGCAAACAAACCAAAGATGAGGACGAACCTGCATCAGCTTCTTAATGTATCAATACTTATAAAAAAGTAATGAATGCAATCTCTTAAATTTTAAACACTAAAACAAACATTTAGAAATTATGAAAAAACAAAACTTAAAATCATTATCACTAAAAAGAAATACAGTTTCTCATTTCAATGCGACAGAAATTAAAGGAGGAAGAATTACTTGGCTGAATGCTGAATGCGCAACCATGACATGTCCACCTTCTGAAAAATGTGTACCTGCAACCGTAGAAGGATGCTAATATTTTAGTATTGACGTAACTTTTAGATTAAAAAAATTAATTCAAAAACAGTACGATAGCATTCAAAAACGTTGAATGCGATCAATCAAACATTCAAAAATTATGAAAAAACAAAATTTAAAATCATTATCACTTAAAAGAAATACAATCTCTAACTTTTCGATGTTGGAAGTCAATGGTGGAATTACTGGAGGCGCATGTGGGACTAGATCTTGTACATTTGAGACAGTCGTTTACACTTGTAACTGTTCAGAACAAGTTAACTGTACAACATCAAATATTATATGTCCAAGTTAATTTAATTATTTTTAGTTGTAACCAACCGTTATTTTAACAAAATACTAACATTGGTTTGGAACAATATTTTTGTTTTGGCACGGAAGTTGAATTACTTATTATGTAACACGATGTTGACATTAAACAGAGCTGGTTACTCAAAATAAAAGAGTCGTATTACATTTTGGTTGGTTAGTTAGAATAAAAAACACTTCACGCTTGTGAGGTGTTTTTTTATGCAATATTATCTCGTTCTGAGATTGTATAGTGCCAATTTTTGAAATAGCCGCAAACGATTCTTTAAAACTTATAATCAATTGATTTCTAGCAGATTTAAAGCGTAATTACAGTTGTTTGTCGCGCCTGTTTTTTAAGCTTTCTTGGCAATTAATTCTTCTTTTTCTAAAGATTTGATAAGCGCTTTTACATATAAATGGATGGTTTTTGAAATATCTTTAGGGTTGATAATATCATAATTTCCCGACCAAACCAATAACTTTTCGGAACCTTTTTTTAATTTATATATATGAGTTTCTACACAAAAAACCTTGTAACTTTTGTAATGATCTTGATCGAAATATTCTTCTTGAGAAGTAAAAAAAGCACCTAAAAATTTCTGTAAATTATGATCGAGTTTCGGTGATGCGCCACTCCGTAATTCATTTTCTTCAACGCCTTTTACCGTAGAAACCAACACCGTATCATATCCTACACTGAGTAATTTGCTTACTTGTGCTTCCATTTCCGCTTCGGTTTGTGTGGCATCTTGAAATAATTTTTCAAATACAACCGCACTTTGAATAGCATTTATATTTCTGTCATTCAGTGCTTTAGTTACTTGAAATTCAAAATTGCTACGTGCTTCAAAATCGGGCGTTACGCCAACCACTAAGATATTTTTTGGGTTAAAATCGTTCAGTGATGGATTTTTCCAACTTTCATTCAATTTTATGGTGGCACATCCAACAAAGCAAAAAATCAATACTATTTTTATAATTATTTTCATGAGCGAGAAGCCTGGTTAGTCAATCAGTTCTTTTTTTACAGGAATGATAATTCTTGGATTAATCAGTTGTTGTTCTTCTAAAACGGCAATGGTTAACTTTACATAATCGCCCACAGATTCATTAATTGAAGTTGGATCTACAATGTCAATATATCCTTTCCAAATCAACTCTCTATCTTTTGTGGGACATATACAATATAGGGACGTTTCCGAGTGATAAATGGTATATTGATCGTAGTATTCAGGATTGTAATAAATATCTTGATATTGTAAAAAGTCATCGCTAAATTTTCGATACGTTTCATCATATCCATGATAGTTTTTCTTGTACGCTATTTTATCTTCCACACCGATAATTTTGGTGAATAAAATCGTGTCAAAGCCATCAGCAATCAATTTATCTTCTAGTGTTTTGAGTGCTTCTTCCGACATTTTTTCAGTTCTAAAAGAAGGATCAAAATAGTTGAGACTTTCTACAGCTTCTGCGCCTCGTAATTCGAGCTCATCTTTCAGTTGTTTTTCATATTTTTGACGTGCTTCTTCATTTGATGTCAAGCCAACAATGATTACTTTTTGTGGCTCATAGCGTTCAATATCAGGACTTTTCCAGTAATCTATTAACTGTGTTGTGGTACAACTTATGGCTGTTAAGACAAGAAATATGAATACATAAAATAATCGTTTCATGGTCTTTTTTTTAATATTTTCTATCGAGTAAGGCTCTATACTTTGCTTCCTTTTTTACCGCTGTTATAATGGTAAATACTTGTGATTTTAGCATTCTATATTCTTGTAAAAATTGATTGATTTGAATTGCTAATTTCTTATGCGCTTGTTTATATATTTTTTCATATTTTGGTTGATCTATTTGATCTACCATAATTTCAAGCCCTTTTTCATGCACTACAACAGCTTCAATAAACTGCATATTTTGTTTTTCTGATCGGTTAATAGCATCTACAATTTCTTTATCATTCGAAAAATCGTTAAGTTCCAGTAATTCAATCGTAAATGTTTTGATGAGGTCTTCAAAAAAAAGATGTTCGTCCTTTATAAAATTCAATTCTGAGAGCCAAGCTTGTGACTGTTTGTGCATTTCTTCGGCACTTAACCATTCAATATAATTGGTAGTAGTTTCTATTGTTTTCATCTGTTGTTATTTTATATAAGCTAAATTACGAATGAAATGATTCTAGGGAAATGATAAATATCAGCTTCTAAAACTTAATAGTGCTTTATTCTAATCTGACCAAACGCCTATCTTTTTCATTTGTTTGTTTAATTTCTTAAATCGTGAAGTACCAATACAGGAACTTTGAAAAATGTAACTTCTTTTACTAACGGATTTGTGAATACACTTCCAAAAAACGAATGCTTTTTATTGATAAAAGCCACCATATCACTAGCTCTACTATCGGTAAAGATGTTGATGGCATCGTTGATAGCATTTAAAGGTAAGGTGTGAAATGAGTAGGTATTGTCTTCAAAAATTTCTTTTAGTAATTCTTGACGTTCTTTCTGATTTTTATTTAATTCCCGGTCTGAAATATGTAAAATAGCAATATTTGCATTGCATTTTTTTGCAATATCAGTTAAGTACTGTAATTCACGTCTTTTGTAATGTGTTTTATAACTTGTTGGAAATACAATTTCTTTAGGTAGCGTATGCGGAGCATTTTTAGGAATTGCCAAAATAGGACAATTACGAACTTTTTCCATCGTTTGAATAGCAATACTTCCAAAAACTGCATCTTTACTGTTGGAAGCTCCTTTAGTTCCCATAATAATAATTTCGATATCTTTTTTTTCCACCACAATTTTAATGGCTTCCACCACATCATTAAACATAGAAATAATTGTAAATGTATGATTTGAATTTTCTTCAGCACTGCGATTGAGCAAATCGACTACATTAGATAATTCTTTTTCAGAAGCCGCTTTGGCAGTTTCATAAGATTCACTTCCTTCCACCATATTGAATAAACTATCCATTAGGTTGTTAGGGGCAGAAAACACATGTAAAAGGTAAAAATCACAGGCATCATCTTGGTACAATCGGGTTGCGTATTTTGCAGCGAGCCAAGCATTTTTGGAGAAATCGGTCGGTATTAATATTTTATGTTTCATCAGGATTCATTTTAAATTATAGATTAAAAATAGTTGACTTTAATATGAATTACTATGATATAAATCAGCTTATTCCGGAATAACCATCAGCGGAATTTTTAGCTGAAATCCTATTTTTTTGATCACAGGTTCATGCGTGATACTTTCTAGGAAACTATGTGTATAATACACCATCGCTAGGATATCAATTTCAAGTTCTTCTATGCAATCATTGATTTCCGTTGTTTTATTTGCGTATGTGGGAATCCAATGAAAACTATGTACATGATTTTTTAAATATTGCCGGAGTGTTGTAAAATTTTTCTCTTGCTCATCCGTTAATCTATCTTTTTCATTAATATGAACCACTCTAATAGTAGCCTTGTACAAATCGGCTATTTTTTTGAGATCATGTAGTTCTTTCGCATCACAATACCTGTTAAAATCCGTTGGAAAAGCAATCTGTTTTGGAGTAACAAATTCATAATTAGCTGGAATTGCTAACACAGGACATTTTTTTACTTTTTTGAAAATCGTCGTCGCATTGCTTCCAAAAAGAATACTTTTTGCGCCTGTGGCACCTTTTGTGCCCATGATAACCAAATCAATCGCATGTTTTTCTATCGCCGTTTCTATTGCATCTTCCAAACTTTCTAAGCTTAGAATTGCTTCAAATTTATGATTTTCGTTTTCGTTTGTTTTTTCTACTTGTTCCTTTAATTTTAATAAATCATTTTTAGCATTTTCACGCATGGTAGTTAACAATTTATTGGAAAAACTAGATATTCTTGACGCTTTCAATTGCGTTGCATTTAAGAGATAAAAAGTGCACGTTTCGTGTGCATATAACTTTAAAGCATACACAATTGCGTTCCAAGAATTGTTTGAAAAATCAGTAGGTAAAAGAATGTTTGTCATTGTATTTACTTTTTAAATGAAACAATTAATCGCGTCGCACATTTTGAAGTGCCAAAAAAGGAATGTCTATATATAAACTCAGCTTTTTAATGGTTGATTGTACTAAAATATCTTCCAAAAAAGAACGTCGTGTATTGACCATTACGAGCATATCAATGGCGTTTTCTTTGATGTATGTATAGACTGCATTGCTAATGCTGTTATTATTTTCGGTTTTAAAACGGAGCGTATTTTTGCACAATTCATCTCTTAAAAAGTGCTGATTATCTTCTTGTCGTATCGATAACTTTCCACTCTCAGAAACGTACAACATATCTATAGTAGCTTTGTATTTAGAAGCCATTTCGCATACCAATTTTAATTCTCTACGTTTGTACGGAATCATATAATTAGTGGGAAATAAAATATGTTTTGGCGGCGTATAGGTATAATTTTCAGGAATTGCCAACACGGGCGATTGCACATATTTTAGTACTTGTAATGTATTGCTTCCAAAGGTAAATTTCCGATTATTGGTTTGTCCGCGCGTTCCCATCACAATACAATCGATATTTTCTAGGTCTACAATATTATCTGCTTCATCTATAAGTGTATTGTTGGCAGAAATGATTGTAAACGTATGTTTTGGATTGGGAGAAATCTCGTGGATATCTTCTAATATTTGGTTTAATTTCCGTTCCGATTTAACACGAATAGCAGCTGTAATTTCGGGTAAATGTTCTCTTTTTAGCAACGTATGATCTGCATGTACTTCATCTTGATAAGCATGCATGATAAAAAACTCACTTTTATCATATTTGAATAATTCTAAAGCAAATTTTAAGGCGTTCATTGCATTTGCTGAAAAATCGGTAGGAATTAGTAGTTTTCTCATTGTTATATGGCTTTAATTAACACCCTAAAAGTACTTCCAACTACTGTAAAAAACTATGATATTTATCAGTTAGGAAGTCGTAACTAACTAATGTGAATTTGGGTTAAGCTTTTAATTATTTAAAAAATATATAGAGATTAAGTAATGCTCTTATCCCAAACTCAGGTTCACTAATGTTTAAAAAAAATGCTTCTACATAACTTTTCATGATCGCTGATGCTGTTTCACTTTATAGTGCAATACCAAGAATGGAATGGTTGTACGCTATCAACATCTGAGGAAACTGTTTTACGCACTAACATCTATCGATAAAAAATGTAAAAAGTAGAAGTAGTCAAATTCAAAAAAGAGATTTCAGTATTCAATACAAACACAAATAGTAGTATCTTTAATGCTAATATTGATGCTACACATCATAGCACGGCAACATTTAATATTCTCTATTTTGAAGCTGCGGATGCGCAAATTTGTTTTGATGATTTTATAGCTTTAAAAAAAAGTATGAAACCTTCATTTACAGCTTCGTTAAAAAAGGAAATCCTTGAAATTGCTGGAAGCTTCAACAATCTCAATACATCTGAATGGATGTTGCTTGCAAAACTTAGTATCGAAATTTAAAAAATAACTACATAATATCTTTTCATGATAAATCAAAAAAAAGAAGAACATTCACATTACCTAATTTTTGGAAAAAAAACAGAATTGTATTTTGCGATTTTATGCGGTGTTTTTTTAGGTATCGGTTTTCTAATTGAAAAACTAACAGTAACATCAAGTTTTATTTCTTTAATAAGCTATAGTATTCCCTATTTTTTTGGTGGATATTTTGTGAGTATTGAAGCCTTCAAAAAAATAAGTAAAGGTGGTTTTGATATTGATTTTTTAATGATTTTAGCCGCAGTTGGTGCCGCATATATTGGAAGTTGGGCAGAAGGCGCGTTGCTATTATTTCTATTTAGTTTAGGACACGCGTTGGAACATTATGCCATGCACAAGGCCGAAAAATCTATTGAAGCATTAAGCGAATTATCTCCCAAAACAGCATTGATTAAAAAAAATGGAAAGCTGGAAGAAATCGCGATCAAAGACTTGAAAATCAATGATGTCATTATTGTAAAACCAAATACAAAAATTGCCGCAGACGGCGTCATTATCAACGGAAATAGTAGCATCAATCAAGCGCCAATCACAGGAGAAAGTATGCCAGTTGATAAAACATACATTCCAAGTACAGATCATTTGCCTGAATTTAATGAAATTGACAAAAAACACATCGTATTTGCTGGAACCATCAACGGAGATAGTAGTATTGACGTTTTAGTATTAAAACTCAGCAAAGATTCTACCGTTTCCAGATTGGTCAAAATGGTAAGCGAAGTAGAAACGCAAAAATCGCCCACACAACGATTGACTAAAAAGTTTGAAAAATGGTATGTTCCCATCGTTTTAATCGTGGTTTTTTCTTTATGTTTTGCCTACTTGCTTATCGACGAAACATTTAATGAAAGCTTATACCGCGCCATTACAGTATTAGTAGCGGCGAGTCCGTGTGCATTAGCCATTTCAACACCAAGTGCCGTATTGAGTGGAATTGCAAGAGCCGCACAAAAAGGCGTACTCATCAAAGGTGGACGCGCGTTGGAAGATTTGGGAACGATTACCACGATTGCATTTGACAAAACAGGAACACTTACGGAAGGAAAACCGACACTTGCAAATATTATTCCTGCGGAAAACTTTGAAGAATCAGCATTTGTACAACTCGTCTTAGAAGTCGAAAGTTTAAGCAATCATCCACTTGCGAAAGCCATTGCAAAAGCTATAAAAGCGCAGTATAAAATTGAAACATTCCGAAAAGCTTCGGATGTAAAAGCCGTTCAGGGAAAAGGAATTACTGCCATTTATAATGAGGAGAACGTTTGTATTGGAAATTTAAAATTAATGGAAGGCGAAGGAATTCAAGTAGATGAATCTATCATCAATACAATGAACGATCTTTTAAAAAACGGACATACGGTAATGTTAGTTGCGTATAAAAATACGATTGCCGGACTAATAAGCGTGATGGATGTTCCGCGTAAAACGGCAAAAAGCACATTACAAAAACTCAAAGAAATAGGCGTAAAAAGAATGATTATGCTCACTGGCGATCATCAAAATGTAGGCGATGCAATTGCTCAACAAATTGGACTCTCCGAAGCGAAAGGAAATTTATTACCCGAAGATAAAGTAGCCGCAATAAAAACTTTATTACAAAACGATAAAAAAATTGCCATGGTTGGTGATGGTGTAAACGATGCGCCAGCAATGGCATTAAGTACGGTAAGTATTGCTATGGGCGCCGCAGGAAGCGATGTGGCTTTAGAAACAGCCGATGTAGCGTTGCTATCTGACAAAATTGAAAATTTACCTTTTGTCATCGGGTTGAGTCGAGCATCCAAACGCATCATCCAACAGAACATTTGGATCAGTTTGGGAATGGTGTTCATGTTAGTTCCGATTACTATTTTAGGACTCGCTAATATTGGCTTTGCAGTGGCACTTCATGAAGGATCAACTATTGTGGTAGTATTAAATGCATTGCGATTGCTTCGATACAAATTATAAATTGAAAACTGACTAAAATCATGTTTTTACAGTTTAGTTCTGCTTAATTTTAATCTCAATACTGAAACTAAAAAATATGATTAAGATTTTAAATGAAATAGAACGTTCTACATTGCTAGAAAACAACTACATAGGTAATTTGGCATACATATACAGAAACCGACCATTTATTGCGCCAATCACGTATTATTTTGACAAAGAACGCAATGTCATCATTGGATATTCTGCTGAAGGTCATAAAATTACTGCCATGCGTAAACTCAATGAAGTTGCGATGGAAGTTTCTGAAATTACTTCGATCAATCATTGGAATACGGTAATTGTTCATGGTAGATATGAAGAACTCGACGGAAGCGATGCCAAAGCATATTTGCATGATTTTTCATTAGGTGTAAAAGATTTAATCATCCGAAAAGAGCAGAAAAAATTAGATTTTATAAATCAATTTTCAAGTAAAATTTACGGAGACGATTTGCCAATTGTCTTTTTAATCAACATCGAAGAAGTTTCAGGACGAATGCGGAGGAATTAAAATAAAAAAAGTCTAAACGAGTTCATAATCTACTTGTAAGAATCACTCTTTTGATATGATAGATTTATGATTTCACTTAACTAATGTTCCTTCTAATAAACCATTAGTTACAAGTAAAAATAACAAAGTCTTTAATGCCGCATTTTGTAGTTTATTTGTTGTGGATTAGAAGATTCACTCATAATTGGCAACTATTTTACAGTTATCACAAAAAAATCACAACAAATAAAAGTCTTACAGTAAAATCAATTTTTTTTCACTATTTTGGTAAGTCAATAGTATTGATGATAGCGCCTACTTAGTAATGGTTAAAAGAAAAAATTTATTATAATGCTCACAGATCTTCTCGTTAACCGAAACATATATAATACTCAAAATCATGAACTTATTAGTTTAATGATTGATGATTTTATAAAAAGAGAAATACTTCCTTTTCATGCAGAATGGGAAAAAAGTGGCGTAGTTTCTAAAGAAATTTGGAGACTTACTGGCGAACAAGGCTTACTATGTATAGATATTCCTGAAAAATATGGCGGTGTTGGTTTCGATTTTACGTTTAGCGCCTTATTTATAGAAAAACTAGGCGTTTATGGAATTACTGGACCTGGGTTTTCGTTGCATTCCGATATTGTTGCCAATTACATTGTAAATTATGGAACAGAAGCACAAAAGTATGCGTATTTACCTGCAATGGCGAAAGGTACTAAGATTGGAGCTATCGCAATGACAGAACCCGATTGTGGAAGCGACTTGTCTAGCATCACAACCACAGCAGTAGACAAAGGCTCACATTATGTCGTAAATGGGCAAAAAACATTTGTAACAAATGGTTTGCTGTGCGATTTTGCAATTGTCGCTGTAAAAACATTGAAACATACAGATCAAGAAGGTATTACATTAGTATTGATAGAATCAAATTCAGAAGGTTTTAAAAAAGGAACTCCATTCAAAAAACTAGGAATGCATGCGCAAGATACATGCTCGCTATTTTTTGACAATGTCCATGTAAAAAAAGAACAAGTTTTATACGAAGAAGGCAAAGGTTTTCAATTAATGATGAGCGAACTTGCTCGCGAACGTTTAACCATTGCAATAACAAGTATTGGAGTTGCCAAAGGAGCAATAGAAGAAACGTTGGCATATACTACAACAAGAAAAGCGTTCAAAAAACCGATTGCAGGTTTTCAAAATACACAATTTAAACTTGCGGAATGTGCAGCTCAATTACAAATACATCAAGCTTTTATAGACACTTGTATTGAACTAGAAAAACGCAGAGAATTAAAACCTGAATCGGCGGCAATCGCTAAATATTCTGCTACTGAGATGAGTACCAAAATCATCGACGAATGTCTTCAATTATTTGGCGGTTATGGCTACATGTGGGAATATCCTATTTCTCGCAGATTTGCCGATAACAGAGTTTCCAAAATTTATGGTGGCACCAATGAAATTATGAAAATACTGATTGCAAAAAAATTACTAAAAGGACATTTATAAAAATGAGCTAGTAGTACATATTACATAACTAATTTCCCCTCAATTAGATTAAAAAATAAGAAAATAACCCTAAACCGTTATTTTTAATTAAGAGAAAAAATAGTTTATGAAAATAGTACAAAGTTTTTGGTCAAAACCAAGTTTAAAATTTAAAAACTTGAATGATTTTGATCGTTTTAATGGCGGATGGCTCGACAAACGATACAACTTTATGAGTTGGACGCTAAGTTGTTTGCAACTCAACAAATTCTACAATCGAGTTGAGTTAGTTACTGACGAAGAAGGAGCCGAATTATTAATACAAAAACTAAAGCTGCCGTATAGCTCAGTAAATGTGACGCTTGAAAAAGTCAATCAGTATCACAATGATTTATGGGCAATTGGAAAATTGTTTACCTATTCTATTCAAAATGAGCCATTCATGCATATTGATGGTGATGTATTTATTTGGAAAAAATTTGACGAAAAAATTAATGAAGCCTCTTTAATCGTACAAAATCTAGATTCAGACTTACCTTTTTATTACCCAATATTAAATGAAGTTGAAGAAAACTTATCCTATATTCCGAAAGTTGTTAAAGAACAACGACTTAAAAACAGAATCGTAAAATCGTGTAATGCGGGTGTTTTTGGCGGAAATGATATTGTTTTTCTAAAAGAATATTGTAAAAAAGCTTTTGAATTTGTAGATAGAAACATAGACAATTTGCACAACATAAATGTAGGCTATTTTAATTGTATTTATGAACAATATCTGTTTTACTGCATGACAGATTATTACCATAAAGACGTAAGTTCCATCCTAAGTGAATCCGAAAAAGGGGTTGAAGGTGTAAAAATTGATTTCAACGGAATTCCAAATCGGGTAACGTATGCGCATCCTGCAAACTATGCAAAAAAGAGTCAAACCATTTGCAATCATATAGAACATCGATTAATGATGGATTATCCTGAACACTATTTTCACATTATTGACCTTTTATCATCTCATAAAATTTAACAGCAATGAGAAGAATAGAACAGATCACAGAAAGCCACTCTTTCACTGACATAGTTACAGATTCGTATCAAAAAGCGGTCAATTCTTGCGATATACTTTTAAAAAACCTAAAAGATTCGAACTCAGTAATTAATTCAGAAAGATTGTTACAAATCCTATTATTCCAGATAGATTTGTACGCTACACATGCAAATCCTGATGTATTAAAAAGTGTGGAAACGCTGATGGAATATTACTATAAAAATTCCCAGAAAAGCAATGATGATTATTCATTTGGAACTGGAAAATTAGGCTTCTTGTATGCCGCAACTCGACTCTACAATATTAAAAAAACGACGCATTTTTTAGACAAAGCAATTTCATTAATCGAAGAGCGAATCAATAACTTTATCATATCGCCATATACCAATAACTCTATTTATACAGGTCGTGCAGGTTCTTTTTTAGTGTTGAATTATTATTATAATGTTACAAACGATGTAAAAGTTAAACCATGGATAGAAGCCATTGCACAAAAAATAGTTACTCAAGCACATTTTTCTGACAAAGGCATCTACTGGAAAGATCATATTGAAAAACTATATGGATTATTAAATTTTGAGTATGGCAATGCAGGTATTGGCTATCTATTTCTTGCTTTAGGAAATTTATATAAGAATGATGATTTTCATGTACTTGCCAAACAAATTTACAATCATCAATGTCAATTTTGGGATGCAGATTTAGGTTGGAAAGCTAGCAAAAAAGGAATACATTCTGTAACTACATACAAAGAAGCAATTGCTGCAATAAAAGAAAAAAATAACGCTTTTTTTGAACCGTTATTGAATAATCTATTTATACATGTTGGTGTCACAAAATTTACGCTGCATTTATGGCAAACACTCAAAGAAAATTCCGTTAAAACGGAAGCCATCACATATTTAACTGTTTGTAAGCAATTATTTCTGAATTCAAAAACGGAAATCACAATTGAAAAAGCATTAATGGTTGGCTCATTGTTTATAGAAGCTGCGAAAGTATTTAATGACAAGCAATATCTTATTGAAGCTAAAAAAATAGCAGATTTCATTCAAAAACGAAACCTCTCTGAAACAAGCGATAATTTTTCTACCTGTATTTTAAAAACGAAAATTGCGCATTTCTACTTAGCGTTAGAAAATCCATTAATTAATAACTCTTTAGTGCCTAAATATAATGCGCTAAAAGAAAAAACAAAGAAATCATTACCTGTTGAAGTCAAAGAAAGTTTGCTTCAAAATACGTTTCATAGAACAGTAACGCTGTTAAAATCTATTGACAACGAATTATTGAATGAATATTTGGCGCAACCGATAAAAGACAAAGCGGTTTTTGATTTTATGCTCTTCATCAAAAAGAAACTCAACAGGTTTTCTCCAATTCAAAAAAAGCAACTCTCAGAAATACTAAAATTAGAAATAAGTAGCTACAATCTAAAAAAAGAGATTCAAAATTACGCCCATTTAGAAGCGAAAAACATTCATACTTACCAAACGGTTCAAGAGGTATTTAACAAGCCAACAGAGGAATTACTTCGTGAAGTATTGCAAATAAATCCGAATGCTAAAATGATACCGACAGCTTGGAATTGGGAACTAAAACAAGGTGTTTTTTCAATAGATACAATTCAAAATACAGAATCAAAAGCGAACATGTTTTTGCTGCCATATTATAAAAATTTAGTGACAGAATACTGGCAAAATCCATACAATGTCATTTTAAATTATTTTGAAAGTCAAACGCAAATATCGGAAGCAATTGCTCATACAAAACAGTTTTATCTATCTAAAGATGCGTTTTTTATAGATAGCTTTTCTCAATTTGTCATGGCAGAAACAACGTATGTCCTGCAACATTTAGATACAATCATTTTAAATATTATTAAAGAATACATGGGAATTGGTTTATTAGAAATAGTTCCAAACACTACTAAATTTAGCTAGAAGAATGAATAGTAAAGAGTTAATAAATGCCCTAAAAAAAGGGGAAATTTCAATAGAAAGCTACAAAGAGCTCCTAAAGAATCAAAGCAACAAACCATCAACATTAAAAGCAGTACCAAATTTACTCGACTCTTTAAATGGAATTTCGAAACCATTCGCAACAGAAAAATGTATCCATCATTTATTTGAAGAAATAGCCATAAAATACCCGCACAAAATCGCTGTTAGTCATCACGATGAAAGCATTTCGTATGCTGATTTGCTTAAAAAAAGTAATGTTTTAGCACAAACCATTCAAAAACGAGGAATTGTTCCCGATGCTATTGTTGGAGTTTACATGGATCGATCTATCGAATCTATCATGGCAATTCTTGGAATTTTAAAAGCTGGTGCTGCTTTTTTGCCGTTAGATGTGAACTATCCAGCTGCAAGAATTTCATACATCATTCAAAACAGTAACCTGAAAATTGTTTTGACAAAAAAAGCTTTCTCCGAAAAATTACAAACGGTAAAAAAAGGTACTAACATTGAAGAAGTTATCATTATAGAAAACGTAAAAAATGTTGAAGTTTCAACATTAAAAACGGAAGTTACTTCAACCGATTTAGCATACATTATTTACACTTCAGGAACCACCGGATTTCCAAAAGGTGTCATGGTACAACATATAGGATTTGTAACCATGATTACAGATCAAATACACCGTTTTTCATGTACAACCAACGATACCTTTGCACAATTTGCTTCTATATCATTTGATGCTTCTGTGTATGAACTCTTTTTAGCATTACTTAGTGGCGGAACGCTTGTGATTATTCCTGAACAGATTAAAAAGAATGGTAAGTTATTATTAGACTATTTTATTGAAAAAGAAATCACCATTGCAACCTTACCGCCAACATTAGTTGCTACCATTCCGAAAGAAAAAAAAGTACCATTAAAGACATTAATAACTGCTGGAGAAGCGGCAAGAATAGAAGACGTAAAACACTATTCAAAATACCTAACATATATAAATGCATATGGACCAACGGAAACCTCTGTTTGTGCTTCTAGTTATACGGTACATCCGAATGATGATTTAGACGAAATTCCGATAGGAACACCGTTAAGCAATATTCAATTTCATATTTTAGACACGAACTTAACACCTGTAGCTGTTGGAATTCCTGGCGAATTATACATTTCTGGCGCAGGATTGGCGAGAGGTTATCTCAATAACTCTGAATTGACTAACGAACGTTTTTCTATTATAAACGGAATCCGAAGTTACAAAACTGGCGATCGGGTTATTTGCAAACCAGATGGAAATGTGTATTTCTTGGGTAGAACAGATCACCAACTAAAAATAAGAGGATTTCGGGTCGACCCTGAAGAAATAGAAGTCGTTTTACAAGAACAACAACACATTAAAAGTGCTACCATCATTGCAAAAAAAGTAAACGATAATTTAAGTTTGCTTGCGTATTATACGGCTACTGAAAAAATAAAAAGTCAGGTTTTAAAATCGTTTTTAGAAAACAGAATTCCATCCTATATGATTCCTCATTTTTTCATTTTCATAGAAGAAATGCCGCTAACGCTCAATGGAAAAATAGATCGTGAATATTTACTAAATAAAGAGCTTACGCTAGATTTAGACAATGAATATGTTGCCGCTCAGAATGAAACAGAAAAAGAATTAGTTGCTATATGGGAAGATATTTTAGGAATCGATTCCGTTGGAGTTGAAGATAATTTCTTTGATTTAGGTGGCGATTCTATAAAAAATATTCAAGTCATAAACAAAGCTTCCAAGTATGGATTAGATTTGAAAAATGTGGATCTTTTCAAATATCAAACCATTCAAGAACTCTCCAAAAATGTTGCACTTTCTAAAAACAACGGAGAAGAAAACAGCAAACTAAAATTAGTGGAAACACTGAGTTTAGAAGAAATAGACGCTTTTTTAGAAGAAAATAAGCTCGTTCCAGAAAAAGAAAACATTGAAGCCGTTTTTCCGTTGACTTCTTTGCAATTGGGAATTTTGTATGAACATCTAAAAGTTTCAAATACAGGTTTATACTATCTTCAATCGCTAGTCACCATAGAAGAAAAAATCAACTACGAAGCATTTGCAGCAACAATTGCGGAAGTTATTGCGCGCTATGATGCGCTTCGGACAGGTATTTTTTATCAAAATATAGCAAATCCGTTACAAGTAACGTTCAAAATCTGTAAACCTACCATTGAAATTTTAGATTGGAGAACTATTGAGAACAAAGAAGAAAAACTAAAACAAACAATCGCTTCTAGAAGACGGCACAGTTTTGACTTAAATAAACCGCCATTATTTAGAATTTGTTTCATAGAATATAACGACACTACTGTAAAATTATTAGTAGAATCGCATCATATTTTAATGGATGGTTGGTCAAACGGAATCTTGTTAAAATACATTTTCAACAGTTATTCAAAACGAATCTATCAAACAACATTTAATCCTGCGGCACCTACTCTATACAGAGATTATGTAGCACAATTAAAATATGCTCAAAACAAAACACAGGAACAACTATTTTGGGAAGCACACTTAAAAGGATTTGATGAAATTACGACGTTACCTTTAGAAAATTTAGAAAACAAGGCACAGTTAAAAAATGAAGTCATTCGTAAAGAAACCAAGCTTTATAGCGATTTAACAAACGCTGCTGAGTTTATCTCTTTTGCGCAATCCAAAAGAATAACACCAAATACAATTACGCTCACAGCGTTGTTTATTTTATTAAAAAAACTAACCAATAAAGATGATATTTTAATTGGCGGAATCAGCTCAGGAAGATCATTACGCGGAATAGACACCAAAGATTCTGTCGGATTGCATGTAAACACCACACCATTTCGGGTTTCTATGAAAGATTCGCAACTGATTGATGATTTCCTGAAAAACATCCAAGAAACAAGTTTGCAACGCTTAGAATATGAACATACGTCTATGGCGGATATCTATTCGTACTGTGATTACAAATCGCCTGAAGGATTATTCCAAATTTTATATGGATTTCAAAATTTTCCTAAATATCAAGTTGAAAATCAAGAAACGAAGCTCAAGATTTCCAAGTTAGAAACCATTGAGCAAGATCATTATCCATTGGGATTTGCGTTTTCATTTAGTAACAATTTAGAAGTCACTGTAAATTATGATGCGAATAGATATTCCGAAGAAACGATTGATACACTTCTATATTATTTCAAAAATACAATTGCATCAATCATTAACAACGAAGAAAATAAAACAGTTGCTGAGTTATCGATTCTAAAAGAAAAAGACATCCACAAATTAGTCTATGATTGGAACGAAAATAGTGCGCCGATACCAACTATTTGTATTCATGAAGTTGTCGAAAAGCAAGCAATTCAAAATCCAAATACAATTGCCGTTCAAGATGCAAAACAAAATATCACTTACCGTGAATTAAACACAAAAAGTAACCAACTCGCAACCTATTTACAAGCACGAAACGTTCAAAAAGGAGCTTCCGTAGCGGTTTTTCTGGAACGTTCTGTAGACGTCATTATTTCGATTATGGGAATTATGAAAGCTGGTGCTGTGTATGTTCCTGTGGAAATTGCTACGCCCGAAAAAAGAATTGGATATATACTAGAAAATGCAAACGCAAAAACACTCATTACGCAGGAAAATCTTCAAGAAAGATTGAACCCTTTTGCAAAAGATTTAAAACATATTATTACGATTGACACAGCTAAACTCAACGAATATGCAACGAATACTTTAGCACCTGTTTTGCCAACAGACATTGCGTACATCATCTATACATCAGGTTCTACGGGCGTTCCAAAAGGTGTTCCAATTGCGCATCGATCTTTTGTAAATATGATGACTGACAAAATCAAAAGATTTGACATTCAACAAAAAGATATAGTATCGCAAATTACTTCGCTCTCTTTTGACGCGTCTATTTCTGAAATTTTTCTAGCATTATTCTCAGGTGCAACACTTGTTATTATTCCCGAAGACATTAAAAAATCAGGAATAGAACTTATATCGTATCTAAAAACGCATAAAATTACGGTAAGCACATTGACTCCAGCGTATATTTCGGTATTAGACAAAAAAGAAAAATTGCCACTGAGAACCTTAATTTCAGGTGGCGAAAAAGCGAAAACGGAAGATGTGGCACATTACGCAAAATACCTAAACTACATCAATGCGTATGGTCCTACGGAAGCGTCGATTTGTGTTTCCTATTACAAAGTAGATTCTGAAAATATTGGACAAAATATCCCCATTGGAAAACCATTAGCAAACACAAAATTATATGTATTGGACAAACATAAAAACCCGCAACCAATTGGCGTTTCTGGTGAATTATATATTGGGGGAATTGGACTCACAGCAGGTTATGTAGGCAAAGAGGAACTCACCAAAAAAGCGTTTATAAAAAGTCCTTTTAAAAATGCTGAAATCATCTACAAAACAGGTGATATGGTAAAATGGTTGCCTGATGGGAATTTACTTTTTGTAGAAAGAGTTGATTTTCAAGTGAAAATTAGAGGACATCGCATCGAATTGGGCGAAATTGAAAATACAGTACAAAAATATCCTGGCTTAAAAGAAAACGCTGTCATTCATAAAACAAGTGAAAATGAGTCTTTTTTAGTCTGTTTTTATTCTTCAGAAAATAATACAGATATAGAAAGCAAGGCATTGAAAACGTTTTTAAAAACATATCTGCCAGATTATATGATTCCTGTAAAATTCATCAAACTGGAAGCATTGCCATTAACAACAAATGGAAAGATCGATTTAAAAAAATTAAAATCGTATCAAGTCACGTTTATTTCTACCAAAGAAATTGTATTACCGATAAATGAAACAGAACGCAAACTTGTTGAAATATGGAAAAATGCTTTACAAATAGCGCAATTAAGCACACAAGATAATTTTTATGAACTCGGTGGCGATTCTATAAAAACAATGAAAATACTGGGGCAAATTCAACATGAATTTGGTCAAAAAGTTGAAATCAATGTATTTTCAGAAAACGCAACGGTTGCGATGTTGGCAAACGTACTAATTACGACAAAAAATATAGAAAATCAGGATATTCAACCTGCGCTAGAAGCTGAATATTATCCAGTATCAAACACGCAATTACGCTTTTGGATGCAATACCAAATGGGTTTAAAAATAGTGGCAAACAGCATCAGTCTTTTCAACCTGAAAGAAGAAATAGACAGTACTATTTTTGAATCGGCAATCAGATTATGTATAGAAAAACATGAAATTTTAAGAACTGCTTTTATTGAAGTCGATAAAACGCCCAAACAAAAAATACTTCCCGCAACTGCTATTCACTTTTCCTTGTCTTCGCAAGATGTAACTCGGAGTGAAAACTGGAAAAAAGAAGTCATTCAATTGGCAAAAACTGCTTATGCAACACCGTTTGACTTAGCAGTTGCGCCACTGATAAAAGGGTTATTATTAAAAGTGAAAGAGAAAAAACAGGTGTTCATATTAACTTTACATCATAGTATTGTAGATGGTTGGTCTATAAAACTATTGTTTGAAGAAATCATAGATAATTATAAAAAATTACTAGAAAAAGCTTCCTACAAACCAACTCCTTTACGCATTCATTACAAAGATTACTGTGTTTGGTTGGAATCACAATTAGCTGGAAACTCAGGGAAAAAAGCATTAAATTTTTGGAAAAAACAATATCCGAATGGCGTCAACGATTTTCATTTTCCAACGGATTATGAACGCAAAAAAGAAAAAACTACCGAAGGCAAACGCATTACTGTTGAAGTAAATCAGCACAGATTTTCAAAGCTTAAAGCGCTAGCTGAAGGCGAAAATGCAAGTTTGTACATGGTGCTTTTGAGCCTCTTAAACGTCAGTTTGGCAAGACATACTAACAAAAATGAAATTACGATCAGAACTCCTGTACATGGCCGTTTTCATTTGGACTTGCAAGATCAAATTGGTCCCTATATCAATAGTATTCCTGTGCATACAGAAATGCGTGATACCGAAACTTTTCAAGGGCTCGTAAAGACCACCAAAGAATTTATGTTGCAAGTGTTTAACTTTCAATTCTATCCCATTGATAAATTGGCAAGTGATTTACATGTAAAAAGATATTATGATCGTATGCCATTTTCGGATGTAGTTGTAGTGATGCAAAATAAAGAAATGGCAGATAGTAGTTTAAATGAAAAGGAAGATATATCGTCTGCGGACCTTAGTGATTCAGGAATTATAAGTATGGTTGATTTACGAATTGAACTCAACGAACTAGAAGATTCAGTACTCATTGCGCTCGATTATAATAGTGATTTGTTCAAACCAAGTACAATTCAGGAATTAGCGGATACAATTATTTTAATCACAGATGAGGTAATTTCAAATCCGAGTATTCAGATTAGCGCACTTAAAAAAGATACTAGTAATCAAGAAATAAAGAAATCATTTGATTTTGATTTTTTCTTCGACAATTAAAAAAAAGCAATGTTATGATACCAAAGAAAAATAAGTATGACGTTATTATTTGTGGTGGTGGTTTAGCAGGACTCACGTTGGCAAGACACCTAAAAGTAGAATTTCCAGAACTGACTACTTTAGTGATTGAAAAACAAACATTTCCAAAACCAATTGCTACGTTTAAAGTAGGTGAGTCTACCACCGAAATTGCTTCTTTCTATTTAAAAGAAGATTTGCAACTCGATTCCTATTTTAAAAATGCACATTATAAAAAACTAGGATTTCGCTTTATTTTGGGCGATAGCAACCAAAATTGGACAGACAGACCCGAAATAGGCTTATCCGATTATCCACCGTATGATTCGCTTCAAATGGATAGAGGCGTTTTGGAAAATGATCTGTATACCATTAATAAATTAAGTGGTGTTGAAATTATCGATTCAACTGCCATTAACGACATTCAAATTAATGAACATGCACAAGATAATATAGTACACATCAAAACCGAAAACCAAGAATTTGAGCTACGTTGCAGATGGGTTATTGATGCTATGGGAAGACGTTTGTTTTTCCATGAAAAATTCAATCTGACCAAAAAAATGGAAATCGCACACAATGCGGTTTGGTTTCGTGTAAAAGGTAGGTTTGATATGGATGATATTGTCAGTAAAGAAAACACAACCTATCACAATCATGTACCTAATAAAAACAGGTTTTATTCTACATTTCATATCATGGGGCAAGGCTATTGGGTTTGGCTCATTCCGTTAAGTTCGGGATATACAAGTATTGGAATTGTGGCTTCAGAAGCATATCATGAACTGAGTACATTTAGCACAAAAACAAAGGCAACAGAATGGTTAGCAGCAAATGAACCCGCAATTGCGAAACATTTAGAAAACTTTGCGATGGAAGATTTTCTTCGAAATAGAAATTACAGTCATTCTGCCACGCAAGTATCTTCTATAAATAGATGGGCTTGTACAGGTGAAGCCGCCGTATTTGCAGATCCATTGTATTCTGTTGGTTCTAATATGATTGCGTATGAAAATACGTGTATTGTAGAGTTAATCAAAAAAGATTTAAACAATACCTTAGAAGAAAATGATGTCAAAAGACTCAGTCAATTTGTAATTTCTCAAAATGAATGGCTCATTGATCATATTCAAGGTTCATATCCGTATTTGGGACATCCGCAAGTGTATACAATGGCGTATTTATGGAGTGTTGTCATTGGTTGGGCGTTAGATTGTCCGCAAATGTTCAACAAAACGTTCTTAGATATTGACGTAAAAACACAATTAGACAAAGAAAACGCGAACATCATTTTTGCGCTTGGCAGAATGAAACAACTCTTTAAAGATTGGCGTAAAGTGGCAAACAACACGTTTACATTTGACTATATCGATTATTTAAAAATTCCATTCATTCTCGAAATCTTTAAGAAGAATTTGGAGCCGAATAAATCGCTAGAAACGTTAATTGCAGACAGAATTCATACGGTAGCATTATTGGAAGAATTTGCACAAGCCATCTTTTTGATCGTGATAAAAGACGTACTGCCAGAGAAGCTACACTTATTTCAAGAACCAGTATGGCTAAATGTCAATGCCATAAGTTTAGATGCAGATTCTTGGGAAAAAGATGGATTATTTGAGCCAAAAACTACACCTAGAAGTATAAAAAGTATTGAAAATCAACTCCTTGAAGTCATCCAATATACAAATCAAACCAAAGAAACCATCAATTTAGACATTTCTATATTTTAAAATAAAAGCCCTTTATTACTATGAACACGAACAGAGCTTCAGAATTATCACAACACAAATCATGGACAGCCGAAGAAGAAACTTATTTCTTGTTTAAACAAAAAAATGGCACAACTACACATGAAAAATCAACTCACGCATTTGAGATTGATGCAAAAACGCATCCTACTTTTTTTGAATTGGCAAAAACGAATGAAACTATTTCGTTGGTTGTACTTTTTTCGGCTTTTTCTATGCTCATGCGGAAATATACGTTTCAAAAAAATATTGTTATCAATACGCCACATTTAAAAGGAGTAGAAAATGATGCAATGAATATTCCAATATCATTATATGTTGATACAAACAGAAGTTTTAAAGAACATTTAAAAATGTGTCAAGAAACCTTAAAAGATCAATATAGCAAACAAAAAAGAGAGATTCTCAGTAAAGGTTCTACGAGTAATGTGTTGTTTATATACGAAAACGCACATGACAAACCGTTGCTAAATGGTATTGATTTTATGTTTAAATGTACAATGAAAGAAGATAAATTGTTTATTGCCATAGCGTATAATTTGACTTGTTATGAAGCGTATTTTATTGAACATATAAAAGCACATTTTGATACTTGCTTAGCCGTATTTCAAAAGCCTGACACATTATTGAAAGAGGTAGAAATTGTCTCTGAAGCAGAAAAAAATACCATTATTCACCTATTCAATAATACGGCTAAAAAGTACGATTCGGATAAAACATTAATAGATTTATTTGAAGAAAAAGCAACAACAAATAGCGAAAAAGAAGCTGTTATTTACAAAGGAGAAAAAATAAGTTATGCCCAACTTAACAATCGTGTAAATACCTTGGCTAAGTACTTAAAAGACGAATGCGATTTACACGAAGGTGAATGTGTCGGAATTATGTTAGAACGCTCCGATTTATGGTTAATTTCTCTCTTAGCCGTATGGAAATGTGGCGCTATATATGTTCCGGTAGATCTTAAATTACCAGTAGAACGCAGAGATACAATACTTTTAAAAACCGACACCAATCTTTTACTAACTCATAGCGATTCTATGTTTGAATTGCAGGAATATGCTGGAAATTTGATTGCTGTTGATATTGAAATAGAGTTTGATGACAAGGAAGAAGTCGTATTTAAAAACAAATCAAGCAAAGCGCAAACAGCATATATAATTCATACGTCAGGTTCTACAGGAGAACCAAAAGCAATTCCAATAAAACACAAAAGCATTTCGGACAGAATGCTGTATCATGTAGATTATTTAGCACTTACAAATCATACCGTTTTACAATTTGCTTCGATCTCTTTTGATGCTTCTTTAGTAGAAATATTTATGGCATTGATAGCAGGAAACACACTTGTCATTGCTTCTGAAAGAGAAAAAAATGATACAAATGTATTGACTACATTACTAGAAACGTATGACGTAAATGTTGTTATTTTTCCACCATCATATCTTAAAATTCTAAACAAAAGAGAGTTGCCAACATTACAAAAAATAATAACCACAGGAGAAAAAGCTTCCCTACCAGATTGCATTCATTATTCGCAAACAAAAGACGTGTATAATGGATATGGACCAAGCGAAACCTGTATTGGAGCTTCTTTTTATAAAATTTCATACAACAAAAAAGAAGTCTATGAAACCACCAGTGTTCCAATAGGAAAACCTTTTGCAAACACGACTATTTTATTGCTTGATGAAGATGCGAAATTAACGCCAATTGGATTGCAAGGAGAAATCTGTGTTGCTGGTGTAGGATTATCTGATGGATATTTGAATAATGATGAATTAACAGCGGAAAAATTTATACAAACTTCCTATTTAAATGGTGTTCGACTCTATAAAACGGGCGATTATGCCACATTTACAAACGATGGAACCCTCCTATTTAATGGGCGTATGGATTCGCAAGTACAATTGAACGGAATTCGTGTAGAATTGCATGAAATAGAAGAAGCAATCAAAACATACAATGGTGTAAAAAACACAATCGTTATTGTAGACGAAACGGATACAAGAAAACAATTGGTCGCTTTTGTAGAAACTTCCACAGAAATTGATTCGGAAAAATTAAAATCATATCTATCTAAAATAATTCCGCCATACATGCTTCCAAATACATTTATGTATTGTGATGTATTTCCTTTAAATAATGCAGGTAAAATAGCTATGGAAGCATTAAAAAAGCAAATTAAAACCTCTTCAAAGACAGCAGTTTCAAAGGAAATTATTGCGCCTACAACAGATTATGAAAAACACATTGTCACTATTTTTGAAGAAGTTTTATTACACAAACCTTTTAGTATTACGGACAGTTTTTTTGAATATGGCGGCAACTCTTTAAAAGCAATTCAGGTAGTTTCTGAAGTCTACAAATTAACTGGAATTACGATTGATGTTCGAGATATTTTTGACTATACTACGCCACAATCACTTGCCAAGCATACCGAAAACTACACTAAAAAAGCAGCAATTATTCCGCCTGTTTTTGATGAAACTGGTATGTATGATATATCCTTTAATCAAAAGCGTTTTTTAGGGTTTGAAAAAAGCTTTAGAGCCATGAGTAAAGACACTGAACCAAACAATGCTTTTCCAGGTTCTTTTAAACTTATAGGAGATTTGAATGTCACTGCTTTTGAAAAAGCGTTGCGATATATTGTACAAAGACACGAAAGTTTGCGAACCTTATTTGTGGAAATTGATGGCGAACTGAAACAGCAAATTTTTGAAACTGCGGAACGTACGTTTAGTTTTACCTATCATGATTTAGTACAGGATACAAACCAACAAGAAAAAATTGATGCGATTCAAGATGCGGAAGATAAAAAATCTATAAATTTATTTAAAGGTCCATTACTTCGCATTCAATTAATCAAAAAAAGTGCAGAAGAATATTTGATGATTTTAGTGATTCATCACATAGTATCAGATGGTTGGTCGATGAATATTTTATTTGACGAACTATTTGATACCTATAACAATTTTTGCCAACAGAAAGAAGCTACATTACAACCACTAGCAATTCACTACAAGGAATTTGCCTACTGGAAAAACGACAAAATCAATCAAGGAGAATTAGATGCGTCTAAAGAATTTTGGTTTTCATATCTGAAAAATTTAACGCAAGCGTTAGACTTTCCGCACACGGTAAAAGAAGAATCATTTAAAATTTACAATGGTTTTGATTATGAAGTTTTATTAGATTCAACACTCACTCAAACACTTAGAAAACAAGCCATTAATTACAACACTACTATTTTTACGCTTCTAGTAGCAAGTCTAAAATTATTAATTCATGGTGTCACCAATGAGAAAGATGTTGCCATTGCAAGTGTAAATGCAGGAAGAGAACATAAAGAATTGAACAATCAAATTGGGTATTACGCAAACGATACAATTTTTAGAACGAATATGGATGCTTCTAAAACGGTTGCAGAATATTTAAACAGTATTAAAAGAAATATGCTAGATGTATTTTCGCATCAAAACTATCCGTACAGTCTATTAGTAGATCAATTAGAATTTGCAGAATGTCCCATAGGAATTGGCATTGAAAATTTCACCAAAGTAAGCAATAACACACAAATGGAAGGAATTTCTTTTAGTACGGAAAGCTCCTCTGTGTATAAATGGTTTGGGCGAAGTTTTTCTTTCAATTTCACAGAACATGAAAACACCATCACGCTTAAAGTGATTTACAATTCAAACAGATTCAAAGCAGAAGATGCGAAAGAAAAAGCGAATCAATATGTACACGTATTGCAACTATTGTTAGAAAATGATGACCGAATTCTAAAAGACATTATAAACTCATTAAATACAACCATATAATGAACGATACTGTATATCTAAAGCCAAATGTAGTTATAGAACCTTTACTGAATAGATGGTATTGTTGGTCACACTTAATTTCTCCGGCAACCGCTGCAAAAATTATCAAAGAGCGCAATCTAAAAATATTAAAATCATATATACAAGCACCAAAAACACATAAAGCAGCCACTAAAAACCCAAAATTATTAGGCGGTCCATTTATGGATTACCCAACAAATAGAATTGAAGATGTCACAAGTCTAAAAGCAAAAACGGAAACGGAACAAGGACAAATGATTCTTTTGGCGGACGCATTAACCGAACTTGAAGAATTGCTTAAAAACGAAGCGCACGGATATTCTTTAGATGATTTGTATGACAAAATCCCCAAACCCTTAAAAGGCTATGTTGAATTGGTATACGATCTGAATAACAATCCCTCGTACAAGCTATTTGAAAGTTTATTGTATAAAAGTGAATTTTACGATGAACGCATGCAAAGTATTGCACTTTGGGTAACTGATAATGACGACAGACCATTTGTATTAAGCACGCCAAGACTCGATGAAGAATACATTACACATGTGGAAATTCCGTTTGCAAATAAAGCAATTGACAAGTTGTGTAAAATGAAAAAAGAAGCCGCATCTTTTGCTGAAATAGCTAAACTTTTGAATTGTACAGACGATCCGATTTTTGCTTCTTTATTTACAGAAGATAAACCTCCGAAATATCAAAAATATGAAGGCGAACACATTCGGATGCGTTACTTTGGACACGCGTGTATCTTAATAGAAACCAAAGAAATAAGCATTTTGGTTGATCCTTTAATCAGTTATTACGGATACTTATCTGAGGTTGACCATTTTTCAGATGTAGATTTACCAGATGAAATAGATTATGTCCTCATTACACACAATCACCAAGATCATGTCATGTTGGAAACATTATTGCCATTGCGACATAAAATTAAAACTATTGTTATTCCGCGTGGTGGAAACGGCAGCTTGCAAGATCCAAGTCTAAAAAAGATGTTTCAACATATTGGTTTTCAAAATATTGTGGAAATAGATATTATGGAAAGTTTTACGTCGGAACATTGTACCATAACTGGAGTTCCATTTTTGGGAGAACATTGTGACTTAAACATTCCTACTAAATTATGTTTCCATGTAAAAATAGCGGATTTTTCCATGCTTTTTGTAGCAGATTCGTGTAATATTGAAAATGAAATTTATAAAAAAGTGCATCAAATTATTGGCGATACAGATGTGATATTTTTAGGAATGGAATGTGAAGGTGCGCCTTTATCTTGGATTTACGGACCGTACTTAACCGAAAATATTCCCAAAGAAATGGATCAATCTCGAAGACTTTCTGGCTCGAACGCTAAAAGAGGAATGGGCTTGGTAAATATCTTTAATCCATCTGAAGTGTATGTATATGCAATGGGAATGGAGCCATGGTTAAAATATATCAGTAGTATAAAATACACGGAAGAATCCATCCCAATTATCGAATCGAATGCTTTACTAAAACAATGTCAAGAAAAAGGAATCATCTCGGAAAGACTCTTTGGTGAAAAAGAAATTTTATATGACAAAAAAGGCAACTCGAATCTTTGATTTCAAAAGCCTAATTTTATAAATTCTTTGGCATAAAACTTATCTTGACTTTCAATGTTTAACCGAAAATGAGTAGAAATTTGTTCAGATGCGGTGCTTTTTGAAAGTCATAGCAGCGATACGACTCAAAAAAGTAACAAAATATGGGCGAATTTCTACCATTTTTTAGGAAATAGAGAAAGTCAAGATGAGTTCATAAACTACTTATTGTAAAAAAAATAAAATGACCGAAAAAAAATCAATTAAAAAGCCTTCGAAAAAGGAGAATAAAACAATGAGCTATAATTTTTATACATTTATAAAACCATACCGTTGGATATTTATAGCAGGAATGTTTTTTTTACTGCTGTCTAGTATCACAATGATGTTATTTCCGTATCTCATAGGACAATTACTAGGACAAGACACTTCAAATGCGGTTCAGAATCCAAATGCTTTTATAGACCTAAATGACACGAGTACTTTAGTCTCCGTACTATTTATAGTATTTGGGATTCAAGCTATTTTTTCGTTTTTTAAAATCTATTTATTTGGCTATTTTACAGCAAATACACTCAAAGACATTCGTATAAAATCGTTTAGAAAAATGGTTGCGTCGCCGCTTCAATTTTTTAATGAAAATAAAGTCGGTGAACTCACAAGTAGAGTTGCAACGGATATTGAACTATTAAGAGAAACATTTAATAATACATTATCTACGTTCATTGGTCAAATCATAACCGTTGTCATCAGCTTGTTGATTCTGTTTTTTATGTCGCCAAAATTGTGTTTAATCACATTAGGTGTTGTGCCTGTTGTAGCTATAATGGGTATGTTTTTCGGGAAATTTATTAAGAAAGTTTCTATGGAAACGCAGGATTCCGCAGCAAAATCGAATGCTATTTTAGAAGAAAGTTTAGTCGGAATTTCGAATGTAAAATCGTTTGTCAATGAATTTTTTGAGATTTTAAAATATAAAAAAACAGTCTTAGATGTAAGAGACAAAACAATGAAAATCGTAAAATGGCGCGGAATATTTGGAACAATTATTACTTTCTGCATGTTCGGATCTATCGTATTTGTTATTTGGCAAGGAAAATTAATGGTAGATAGCAATGAAATAAGTGGCAAACATTTTATCAGTTTTATACTCTATACTATTTTTGTAGGTGGCTCTATTGGAAGTTTGCCAGATTTATATGCAAAAATACAGCAAGCACTTGGTGCAACGGAAAGTTTAATGAAAATACTAGATGGAAATACAGAAAAATTAATACTAAAGCCAATAGAGAATCCATTAAACTTAAAAGGAAGCGTAACATTTGAAAACATAAAGTTTGCCTACGATTCTCGATTGGATATTGAAGTCATAAAAAACATCTCTTTACATGTAAAAGAAGGACAACAAATAGCGCTAGTTGGTCCATCTGGCGCAGGAAAATCTACGTTATCTGCTTTGTTGTTACAGTTTTACAAACCAAGTTCAGGAAGAATTCTTTTTGACGGAAAACCTGCAGAGCAATTTGAACTCAGCAAACTACGGAACGAAATGGCATTAGTTCCGCAAGAAGTCATTCTATTTGGCGGAACCATCAAAGAAAACATACTTTACGGGAACTTAAATGCTTCTGAAAAAGAAATAATTGCGGCAGCAAAAGACGCAAATGCACATGATTTTATCATGAGTTTTCCTGACGGCTATGAAACCTATGTTGGTGATAGAGGCATACAACTTTCAGGCGGACAAAAACAACGAATTGCAATTGCGAGAGCCATTTTAAAAAATCCATCCATATTAATATTAGATGAAGCAACGAGTTCTTTGGATTCGGAATCAGAATTATTAATACAAGAAGCTTTGGACAAATTAATGATTGGAAGAACTTCATTCATCATAGCGCATCGACTTTCTACCATAAAAAACTGTGATACTATTTTAGTATTGAAAAATGGAGAAATACACGAAACTGGAACACACGATGAATTAATTCTGTTAGAAGACGGGTTGTATAAAAATTTAAGTGAGTTACAATACCAATAGTCAATGTATGAAGTATTTTTGATGAGTACCATAAAAAATACAATTATAAATCTTGTTTTCAGCTAGTTACCGTTTTATCTTTATGCTCGGATCTAACAACTTTGCAGTCTTTTATCTTATATCGGACAACAGTAAATTAAAAATCAACTATTTATTTCTGAATTTTCAGGAAGTATTTAATACCAGTTTTGCTTTAAAATTAGGCAATAAAAAGGCAGTTATTTTTTTCTTTAGGCAAAAAAGAAAATGCAAGCATAGCCATAGCTACGGTTATATTTTATTTTGAAGAATAAAGGAAAAAGCCCAAGTTTTTGTGAGTAATTTTAAGGTGAAAATGGTATTATATAGAACTTACGTTAATTTAGCCGTATGAAAACAAAAACACAAGTATTTATGGCGCTTTGGGAAGAAGCGAGAACCCGATTTTCAAATCAATTAATACATCTTACAGAAGATGATGTAACAAAAAAATTATCGCCTTCACCCAATAGTATCGGATTCTTAATTCGTCATATTGGTGATGTAGAATTACTTTTTTCTAAAAATGTGTTTGGCGCAAAAGAAACGAAAGTAATTGCCAAAACGGTGATTGCTCAACATGATACGGGAGAATGGACAAATCTTACAGAATTACAAACGTATGTGCAGCATTCTTTTGACGTTTTAAAATCGATTGTTGAAAAACAAACAGACGCAGATTGGGAAACCACCATTGAAACTAAAGAATTTGGCGTGAAGTCAAAAGCAGAAGCTTTCGGTAGAATTATTTCTCACACAACGTATCATGCTGGACAAATAGCTATGATAAAAAAATATGGTACTACTTAGCGTATTCAAAATATCATTCGCCAATTTTACTGTATGATTCAACACGATCACCATTGCTAATTACTGCTAAAATTCCTTTTTTTACACAATATTCACAATCATATTACCCGCCAAATCGATAGAACTACTAGTTGCATTTTTAATAAATGTTAGTTAAAAAAGTTTAACTCACTTCTACAATTTCCAAATATACATTACAGATATGGCGGTTTATCCGTATCAACAACCAAAAAGGTTTTTCTACTTTTAGTGAATAACCTAAAAATTTAATAATCATGAAAAAGCAACATTTACAATCGTTAAAACTTAATAAAAAGATTATTTCAAAAGCTACTATTGTGATGGTAAAAGGTGGCGGACATACACAACTATGGACAAATTGTGTAACAGCTTGTATTTCTTGTCACGATCCGAGATAAGTGTAAAAAGATAAAAGCGAACTGAGAAGTTCGCTTTTTTAATATGTTTTAGTTGGAAACAATTTAACTCGCTTCTACAATTTCCATAATATACCTTGGATCTTCGACATCATTCAATATAAATTCAACCGAAGTTGCCTGAAAATCTTCCCAATCACTTGGGTCAATAGGCCAACCTCCAATTCGATTATCATCTTTATCAAATACATTAAATAGTGGGTAATTATAATCTATGGTTCCAACGGCGATCCCGCCAAATACAGAAACACCATCAGAAAATTTTGCATACGAAGCTGCCATAAATTCGCCTTCTGTCACACCGTCAGGAATTTTAAAACCTGATGGGTTTTGCATCATATTGGTCCATATTTCATGTCCGTTTTTAGGAATTGTCATCGTTGCTTTTAAAGTCGTTGCCATAGTTGAAAGATTTTTTTAAATTGTTAATATTCAAATTTAAAGCTAATGATTGATTTAAAATAACGTATAAATACCTCATTTTAAATATAAAAGACTAAAACATAAGCCTTAGTCTTTTGTTTTATGTGTTAAAGTACGTTTTACGGAATCAACGCTTTGATTTGGTCAATTAAGGTTTTCCCAGCCGTTGAACCTACTGCTTTTTGAAGTGTATAGAGTGGAATACTCATAGTTCCAAAACCTCCATAAAATGTACTCGTAGTTCCTGTACTCACATTTGGTGGAGTTGGAGAAGTAGGATATTCAAATAGTCCCGTTATTTTTTTCTGTTGTTCGTTGTTAAATTCAAAATAACAATAGCCCATAAAATGGGTGGTACTATTCGCTGTTCCTGCATTATTTGTTTTTAAATAATCTTCAAGAGCACTTATTTGACCAAGTGCAGCCGTTGCCTGATCTTGTGGCGTAAAGCTTCCACCTCGGTTTGGCGTAAATACTTCCATAAACAAAATTGGAACATCAAACTTTGCAAATGGCCAAGAAGTAGTGCTTCCTGCATCATACAATGCTAAGGTAGCTGCCAATGTATTTGAAAAAGGAGCCGTAGGCGTAACTTGAGCGATGTTTACACTGTTGTAATAATAGCTTTTGTAAGATGGATCTGCGGCACTAAGTCCTTTTACAGCTGTACTAAAAGTTGACCCTAAAGCAGTGCCATTTGGAGTTTGCGCATTTGCAGTGGCACCATTTACCAAATAATTAAACCAACTTCCCGTATTTCCTCCTTGATCACCGTTTGAAAATGTAGCACTTAGTAATACATTGTTTGTTGAGATTGTTGAAATTGCCTTGCGGATATTCACAATCCACCAAATAGTACGCTCTAAAAACTGAGAAGCTGTCGTTGCTGGACTCGAAATTCCTTGTCCAATATCACCTTCATTTCCAATACTGATAGAATGTATAGCGGTATGAATTTTATTAGTTGACGGATCAGTTATACTTGCTATAAATTGTTTGAAATCTTTTTGAATAGCCGCTGGAGCACTTGTTAATTTGTAATCTATAAGTGAAGCGCTATTCCATGAATATTGATTATTTCCTAAGAAGTAATCTGATACAGGAACTACCACTTTTACATTACATGCATTTGCATAATTTAAAAAGTTTATGTGATCTAAACCTGTGTCTGAGCTAGCGGTTGTTCCGCGCGCCATATCCCAATTATACAATCGGATCAAGTTAAATTTATGATTAGAAATAGTTCCTAAATCATCACGGTAATTTGGAGAATTATCAACAGGAACACTGGTGCTTCCTGTTGGTGGCGTTATATATTTTTTACTCCAAAAAGATTGAAAAGCATCATTTGCAAAATCAGAATCGCCCGTTTGCGAGTTTGGTGTAGCAATCCAGCTTGGCCATGTAGGACTGTAATCGACACCTCGATAACTGGGTCCTGTATACCATGAAGCTTTATTTGCGCTTCCTTTTGCTTGTACTCCAAATGAATTATTGTCCATAGTTAATATTTTTAAGTTAATAAGTAATTTAATTTGTCACAAATTAGGTATTAATTAAAGAATATCGGCTGGAACAATTACGTGTATTTACAAAATGCGCAATTTTACCTAGTAATACCATTTTCACCTTAAAATTACTCACAAAAACTTGGGCTTTTTCCTTTATTCTTCAAAATAAAATGTAACCGTAGCTATGGCTATGCTTGCATTTTCTTTTTTGCCTAAAGAAAAAATAACTGCCTTTTTATTGAGTAATTTTAAAGCAAAACTGGTATAAACTTTTTTGATAAAAATTTTAAAATAGTGCATAAAAAAAGCTCCCAATTTGGAAGCTTTTATAATATATAGCGTTGATTTTTACTCGGCAGCTTTGTCAACAACAATTCGTTGTTCTCTATTTGCCAATTCCCAAGCGGTATAAAACACCAAACGCGTACGGTTTGTCAATAAATCGTAGTTGATTTTGTCTGGCGTATCTGTTGGCTTATGGTAATCGTCATGGGTTCCGTTGAAATAGAAAATAACAGGCACATTATTTTTTGCAAAGTTGTAATGATCGGAACGATAATAGTATCGATTTGGATCATTTTCGTCGTTATAAGTATAATCTAATTCAATATTAGCATACTTTTTATTTACCTCTTCAGAAATGTTGTGAAGTTCGGTACTTAGCTTGTCAGAACCGATTAAGTATACATAATTACGATCGCCTTCTGTACGTTTAGGATCTATACGACCGATCATGTCAATATTTAAATCAACAACAGTATTTTCCAACGGAAAAATTGGATTGTCTGTGTAATAACTTGAACCTAATAATCCTTTTTCTTCTCCAGTTACATGTAAAAACACAATAGAACGTTTTGGACCATTTCCATCTTTTTCTGCTTGTTTAAAGGCTTCTGCGATTTCAAGAATGGCTACAGTTCCAGAACCATCATCATCAGCACCATTGTAAATTTCACCATTTTTCACACCTTCATGATCTAAATGCGCTGAAATGACAATGTATTCTTCTGGTTTTTCAGAGCCTTTTATAATTGCGACTACATTTTCAGAATTAACATCATTTGTTTTGTCTTTATTAATTAACGTCGCTTTTACGTCAATAGTGGCAGCATTTTCATCTTCCGAAATGGTAGGATATAAATCAGTTGCCAATTCGTTATTGATGTAATAATTAAAAAATGAACTTTCCTCACCTTTTAAAGAAATTCTACTACTATTTTTAACATACGCAAACTGCATTTTTAAGCGCGGATAATATTCATCTACATAAAATAACACGCCTTTTACTTTCTTTTCTTTCGCAACAGTCAATTTAGAAGCAACTGCTTGTCTGATATTTGCAGACCATTTGGAAGCGTCTGAATTTCCAGAAATCACATAATTCCCATCTGCTTGTTTTGGCTCACCTAGTTTGATTAAAATTACTTTTCCTTCAACATCTTGTCCTGTGTAATTGGAATATTTTTCGTCATCAATTCCGTAACCTACATATACAACTTCAGAAAATGTATTTGTACCATTGGTATTTGCGTTAAATGCTAAAAATTGATCTTCAAAAGGATATGATTTACCGTTGATGGTTAATTCAGAATTTAACTCACTTCCTTTTTCTAAAGGAACATTTTGAAAATAATTTCCATCTTTTTGCGCAGCAGGAATGTTTAAGCTTTTATATTCATCTCTTAAATACGCTACGGCTTTTTTCTGTCCAGGAGCTCCTGTATCTCTTCCTTCAAATTCGTCAGAAGCATACGTATATAAGTGTGTTTTCAATTCAGCTTCCGTGATGGTATTTCCGTAAGGAACTGGATCCAAATTTTTCACCACTTTTTGGTCGCTCGTCTGTTGCTTTGCGCCACATCCAATCAGAGCTAAAAATGCTATGGATAGTAATTTTTTCATAGTTTGTTTTTTAGAATTTTCAAAGGTATTGAAATAGGACTCTTATTTTTGTTATTTATTTCTTAAAAAAATGTGAAAATGCTCATTTTTTTAATCTAAAGAAGTCCATCAGTTGTATTTCTAATGGACTTCTTTATACTTAGTTATGCTTATTCTAAGTCTTCGAGGTCTTTCTCAATGTCTTTGAGTTCTTTTTCAATCTCTTTGACGTCTTCTTTCTCTTCTTGTTTCTTTTCTTTGACAGTTGGTTTTACATCATCTGCTACTTTATTTTCTCTAAAGATATTCATCGTAGTGATGGCTGCCGCCAGAAATGACAAGGCAATAATCAGTTTTGGAACACTCTCACGAGCTCCATTTCTTTTAGAAATAACTAATGCCGCAATTCCTAAAAATAGTCCAAAAGCAATTGGGATAAATGCAAAACTATCTAAAAAGAAAGAAAGTAAAAACCCTAGTACGGCTGCAATACTGCCAATTATTATTAAAAAAGTTCTCATGGTAATTTTCTTGGTTTTTGATGATTAATTTGCTAGACCAGTAGCATTTGTTAATTGTAAGGTTCCGCTTCCGATAGGAATGGTAAATCGTGCTTGTACAGGAACTTTGTTGGCGTCAGCTGTTAACCAAAGTGTTCCAGATTTTAAAAAATCGCCAGAAGTAATAATTTGTAATTTATAACATTCTTTTTGACCTAAATTTCCAGCAGTTATTGTTTCTTTTCCAATATATTTAATTGTAATTGGCGTTTCTTCTCTATCAAACAAAATTTTAAACGTTTTTGTATCACCAATTTTAGCATTTTCAATAGGTAAGTTTCTCATATTATATAATGTAGAAACCACATCCATAGCACCTGTGCTGAAGCTGAAGTTTTTATTTTGAATCCATTCGGAACCATCTCCTCTGAATTTGGTTTGTGTACTTTTTATAGATTTTGTCTTTTGGTTATAGATGTACTTCATTTTCTTTTTATATCCACCTTCTTGAATATCTCTTTTGTACAATACCGGAAGCATTGAAAGTTTACTTACATACGATTCGTATACATCACGAATCATAAAAAAAGCATCAAACTTTTTAAAGGTACTTGCACGACATGTAAAATGCAATAAGGTATTATTTGATGTTTGTACTTCTGAAGTTTCCATGCTCACCTGCGCCAGCTCTGTCATAAAGCCCGACATTTTATAAGATGCCGTAAACGTGAGTCTTTCGCCATCTTTAAAAGCCAAACCATTCTGTGCAATAGCAATCGTCTGAGTCATAAAAATGACCAAAAGGATACCTACTATTTTTTTCATATTCTTCATTGTTTAGTTTTTTATTCTTTATAATAACGCAGCATAAATCACTTATTGTGCCAAAGCCTGTTATTATGTACAAAACATCATTTTACATTTTGTAGCTTTGGCAAAAATACATCTTTACACAATACGATGAAATTAAAATATCATAACAAAATTTTTTTAAAAATACCTATTGTGTTTTCAAAACGGTTGATTCTGAAATTATTAAAGATAAAAAACCTCATTACATAAGCCGATCTGGAAGTCAGTATTTTTATACGGATGCAGGAGTGTATCGTAGTTCTTCACATTGGGGAAGAGCAGCATCTTGTAAATGGCGATTGCAAACGGAAGATGCACATTTCCGAAATGGTATAAAAGTTGGTTTTGCCGAATGGACTAGCTTTTATGAAGATAATGAAGTGGAAAAATTATATTTTATCAAAAAAAGCGAGTTTACACATAAATACGAATACTTTCACAAGGAAGAACCTAGTTATGAATCCAATTACATTGTTCGGACGGCTGATGAAACTCGCAAAGTATTACGACAGTTAAAAGCAATTACTACTGAAACCAAATGGGCAAAGTACATTCCGCATGATGATTTGAACGATTTGCGAAACTTTCTCATCAACGGGTTGCTAACGTCCAACAAAACTTTGCAAGAACTCAAACGTTCCTATGATACCGTTTCTTAAAGAAAAGAAATGCCTAATAAAACCCAGCCAATCACTAATAACAAGCCGCCAAGCGGTGTAATTGGCCCTAAAAAGCGTAACTTTTTACCTTTTGCACTGCTGATACATAAGCCATAAATACTGAACGAAAACAAAAACGTTCCCACAATAAAACACCAAGCAACCGCCGTTTGGAAGCTTTCTGTAAACGAAAATTGAAATCCGATCACCAATAATACAATAGCATGATATAGTTGATATTTTACGCCCGTTTCAAAACTTTTTAACAAGTCATCCGAAAAAGTTTTCTTTAAAGCATGTGCGCCAAACGCGCCAAAAATAATTCCCAATGCGCCATACAAAGCCGCAATTAATAATACGTACTCTTTCATGGCGCAAAGGTAAACTATAATTACTGATTCATTTTCATTTCTGAATCAAACTGACAGCATTTTGGTAAATTTTTATAAGCCTCTTTGTCGCCAGTAGCTTGTTCTGTATCATAACCAGCTGCGGCAATCGCTTTGTGAAGGTCTTTTTCAGTAGATTTATATTCATCGTACATAATCATAATACTTTTCTTTTCTACGTCCCAAGTGGCTTCGGTAACGCCTTCCACACTTTTAGCCGCTTTTTCAATGGTTGTTTTACACATTCCACAATTTCCGCGCACACCAAAAGTTGCCATGGACAACTCCTTACCTTGTTCACTAGTTGTTTTTACATCTGTTTTTGTTTCTGCTTTCGTTTCGTTTTTACAACTTGTTACGGTTAATGCAACCATTGCGAATACACTTAAAATTACTTTTTTCATACTTTTTGATTTAATGATTTATACTTTTTTTATTTGTTTGTTCTTTACTTCTAAATATTTCTCGATACGATTTTTTCCAAAAATCACTCGAAAAGACGTTTCGTTATTCATTTAAATTATTTCCGCTCAACAATATGTTAATCAACAACTTACTTCAAAACTTTCGTTACACTTCCACAGGTTAACATCATATCGCCGTAATACGGATTTCTGATTTTTTCTTCGGTACTCAGCCAATACGCGCCTTTGTCATTGTTTGCCATTGGACAGAATTGTACTGTAAGTCGCTGCTCTAAATTATCAAAATTTTCGACGATTTCAATAATATGATTGGAAAGGACTTGAAAACCTTTTCGTTGTTGTTCAATGCTTACATTTTCGTGGATACTTTTAGAAGTCTTGTGCAATACAGACCAATAACTGTTGGATGCTTCTCGCTGCGAAACACTCATTTGTTCTAATGCGTTGCGAAATGCTTCACTCTTTTCAGCCACAAGTGCAACATCACTTTGTACGAAAGCATCTTTTAAGGCTAAATAGGCTTTTATTGACGGTTGAAATGCTTTTTCAAAAGCAGTATCAAATTCCATTTTTACAGGTTTTTCTTGATTTTTCGCTTCTTTACCAGCATTCATCATCGATTTTTTACCTTGCAATTGTGCGGCGGCATCTACCGTAAATGTTCCGTTGGTGACAATTTCATCTTCCGAGGTAAGTCCAGAAATGACTTCGAAACGATCTCCTGTTGCAGTTCCTAAAGTAATTTCTCTCGCTTCAAAAACAGGTTCGTCTGCGGACGTTTTCACATAGACAATCGAGCGTTTTCCTGTCCATAAAACGGCTGATTTCGGAATGGTCAACACGGAACTTTTGGTACTGTTATCTTCTAAAATTCCTGTCACAAACATGCCAGGTTTTAACTTTCCATCACGATTGTTCAATTCAACTTTTACCGAAACCGTTCGAGTTGCAGGATTTAATACAGGATCAATAAACGTGATTTTTGCAGGAATTTTTTCATTCGGATTGGCGTTCGTGGTAATCATAATTTCAGCACCTTTTTTCAAGCTTGCTAATTGCTTTTCGTACGCATCAAAACTTGCCCAAACTGTATTCAAATCAGATAGTTTAAATAATGCGCCGCCTTCCATAATATGGTTTCCTTCTGCGATCATTTTCTCCGTTACAACGCCCGAAACCGTTGCGTAAATAGGAAACTTTGAAGTAACTTGCTGTGAGTTTTCAATTTGTTGAATTTGCGCTTCGGAGAGTTTCCACAACTTCAATTTATTTCGAACCGCTTTATACAAAGCAGGTTGCGACGCTTTCATGCGCATTGCCGTGAGTAATTCTTGCTGCGTTGTCACTAATTCTGGCGAATAAATCAATGCGATTTTTTGTCCTTTTCGAACTTCTTCTCCAGTAATATTTACATATAATTTTTCAATACGACCGCCAAAATGTGCCGTTTGAATCGCGTTTGTTTTTTCATTGGCTTCAATAGTTCCCGTAAGTTGTAAAGCTTCGTCAGTCAAATTTCCTTCAGAAACTTTGATCGTTTCTATATTTGCCAATGCCATTGCGTTTTCAGACATTCTAAATTGATTGGAAGACAATTCAACGTTACTTTCTTCCGCAGGAATCAAATCCATTCCGCAAATTGGACAATCGCCCGCTTCTGGTTGTTGAATCTGCGGATGCATGGAACACGTCCAAATAGAGGTTTTTGTAGTCGTTTCATGACTATGTGTTTCGGTGTTTGAACTTGAAAAAACGAACTTTCCTATAACAATTCCTGCAATTAGTAATACGATATAAATGATATATTTCTTCATAATTTTAAACGTAAATGTGGATCAACATCCAAATTGCCATCACAATCATAATGGCGTTTTCGATAAATGTTGCTTCTGTCATGGGTAATTTTAAAGCCGTTCCTAAACAGGCACATTGAATGGATTTTTTGTCAAGCAATGTTTTTGTTACGCCAAACGTCGTAATACTCAAGATGATCAGCGTGATGATGAGCGCAATTTCAACTTCAAATCGCATTAAAAACATCATTCCTAACGCAGTTTCTATAAACGGATATATCAAACCGTAGACAGGAATTCGTTTTGCTAACGGATCGTACATTTGAAACGATTCGGGAAATCCTTTCAAATCGAGCATTTTAAAGAAACTAAACACAATGAAGAATAAGCCCATAAAATCGAGCATGAATTCACTCCAATTCCAATCTTTATAATGTAATAAAATCGACGCTACGGAAATGTAGAATAGAATTAAAAATAGCGGTTTCAATTGTTCAAACTTGCTTTTTTCTTCCGTAGTTTCCAGCGTTGAACTGTCTACCGATTCAAAAATATTCTGTTCTTTTTTTTCTGAAAGTGTATATTTTTCAGGTAACGCCTTTTTTAAAATGGAAGTCGCTACATGACTGTTCATGGTAATTTCGGCTTCTCCTTTTTCTAAATTGACCGCAACATTTGTCACTTTATCCAAAGCTCCTAAATGTTTTTCTACGGAAGCTTTACAGCCGTTGCAAGTCATTCCGGTAATCGTATATGTATGTTTCATTTTTATAATTTTTTTATGTTCTTTGCTTTCCCAACATTTCAACTGCGCTCAATGTGATATGCGCAATAAAAGAAATAAACGAATTGTATTATTTTTAATTTTTCTTAGTGTCTGCTGTTAAAAATTCAATGATAGCGCTGTTATTAAAATAGGTTTGCATGTCCATTATTCTTTGCAATTTGAAGCTGAGTTCTAACTGATCGATGGCTAATAATTGTTCAAAATCCATCTTTGCCGTTTGATATGCCGCTAAAATGACTTCTTTGGCTTGCTCGGCTTGCAATCTGTTTTCGTTCTGTGTTTGCATGCTTTCTTTGGCATTTTTTAATGTATTCAACGCTTGTTCAAAAGCCATTAAGAGTTGACTTTTCACGGTAATTTTTGTTTGTGAAATCGCTTCTTGTTCGAGTTGTAATTGTTTTTGCTTCGCGATATGTCTCTTGTTAAATAAAGGAATTGAAACTGTAATCATGGGCATAATGATATCTTTTCCGTTATCGGGCATTGAAATCCCTGAACGTTCTGCTACTAATACATAATCGAGTCCGAAACCTACGGATGGATTTCCTTCTTTTTTGGCAACGATTTCCGATTGTTGCAAGGCATTTTCCAGCGATTCCAATTGTTGTAATTTCGGATTCATCGCGATGTTTTCAGGAGTCATAAAAAGATAATTTTCCTGTATCGTTAAGGAATCTAATAACACAATTTCCGTTGTTACAGGTTTGTTTAACAATAAGTTGAATGTTATTTTTCTGCTATTCAAATCTTTTGCAATCGCTTGATATTGTTGTTGTAAGGTGTTTTTCTTCATCTTAATATTTAACACATCTACCATCGTGCCACGATTATTTTCGAGTTCGCTCAAGGCTAATTTTTCATAGGTGTCTAAAATGTCTAAATGTTGTTTTAGAATCGTATATTTTTGTTGTAACGTGTACAATTCGTAATACGCCAATTTTACATTCAGCGAAAGCTGTCTTTTTAGAAAATTAATTTCACTTTTTGTCGCATTCGCCATGAATGTCGCACTTTGTTTTTTTGCGTTGAGCAATCCAAACCACGGAATATTTTGACTTGCCGAAAATCGTGCGCGTTGCGGACCAACTCTGGTTTCAACAGCTTGTACAAACACGCCAACGCCCAATTGTGTGTTGGGTAAACTTCCTACTTCGTTTACTTTTTCCAAGGCACTTTCGTATTGAAATTGTTTGGCTAAAATTTCGGAGCTATTTTTTTCGGCTTCCGCCAGAAAGGTCTCTAGGCTTTGTCCATACGAAGCTTGGAATAGCAAGAAACAACTGATTATAGATACAATTTTATGCTTCATTAGTGTTCTTTTTTAATTGAATTTCTTCTTTCCAACTGTATAAAACCGGCACAATGAAATAGGAAGTAATGTCGATAATCATTCCGCCAACTATTGGAATTGCCATCGGAATCATGATGTCACTTCCACGTCCTGTGGATGTCAATACTGGAAGTAGTGCCAAAACGGTCGTCACTGTGGTCATTAAACATGGTCGGATGCGTTTTTCAGCCGCTTCCAACGTTGCCAAACGAATTCCTTTTTTGTCCGTTGGACGTTCTTTAGCAAAGCTTTGTGTTAAATAGGTTGCCATAATAACGCCATCGTCGGTAGCAATTCCAAATAAGGCAATAAAACCTACCCAAACCGCGACACTTAAGTTAATGGTTTTTATGTTGAAAAGGTCTCTTAGATTTTCTCCAAATAAGCTAAAGTTTAAAAACCAATCTTGACCGTACAACCAAATCATGATGAATCCGCCAGCAAAGGCAACGGTAATTCCTGTGAAAATCATCAGAGAAGTCGTGACCGATCTGAATTGAAAGTACAGAATTAAAAAGATGATGAGTAATGCCAATGGCACCACTACGGACAAGGTTTTTTCAGCTCTGAGTTGATTTTCGTAGGTTCCTGTGAATTGATAGTTGATTCCTTTGGGAACGATTAATTCGCCCGAATCTATTTTTTCTTGAATGATTGCTTGTGCATTTTCAACGACATTTACTTCGGCAAAACCATCAAGTTTATCAAATAATACATAGCCAACTAAGAACGTATCTTCACTTTTGATGACTTGTGGTCCTTGTTCATATCGAATCGTTGCTAATTCACTCAACGGAACCGGATTTCCTTTTTCCACAGGAATGTAAATGCTTTTTAAATCTTCTGGATTGCTCCGTAATTCTCGCGGATACCGAACACGAATGCCGTAGCGTTCTCTACCTTCGACGGTTTGCGTTAATTCCATGCCGCCAACAGCTACTTTTAAGACATCTTGCACTTCCTGAATGGTGATTCCGTAGCGAGCAATTTTAGTTCGGTCAATATCAATCAATAAATAGGGTTTTCCCACAATACGATCTGCGTAAACCACTTCTTTTTTAACACCTTCTACTTCTTTGAGAATCGTTTCTAGTTGCACGCCAAACGCTTCAATTTGTTGCAAGTTTTGTCCTTTTACTTTGATGCCCATCGGCGCGCGCATTCCTGTTTGCAACATCACCAATCGGGTTTCAATCGGTTGTAATTTTGGCGCAGACGTAACGCCAGGTAGTTTGGTAACGCGTACAATTTCATTCCAAATGTCATCAGGCGATTTTATTTCTGGTCGCCAATTACGGTAGAATTCTCCGTTATCGTCTTCTATTAAATCGGATCTCGATACAACGCTTGTTCCTCGAATCACTCGATCTGACGTGTTCTCGACTGCGCTCGAACTGACAACACTATTTTCGTTCTGTACTAAACGACTGTCTTTCAGCATAAATAATCCATCGTCATTTACTTTGTAGCGTTGTCGTTTTCCATCTGCATTCAGCATATATTCTGGTTTGTACTGAATGATGTTTTCATACATCGATAATGGCGCAGGATCCAACGCAGATTCCGTACGACCCGCTTTTCCAACCACAGTTTCTATTTCGGGAATGCTCGCCACTGCCATATCCAATTGTTGTAACACACGTTTGTTTTCTTCCACGCCCGAATGTGGCATCGATGTTGGCATTAGGAGAAATGAACCTTCATTTAATGATGGCATAAATTCCTTTCCTGTATGATTAAAAATATAGAAACCAAAAACAACTAATGCTGTTGGAATGGTTAGGAATAAAAGCCTGTTGTGCAATGCCCAGTTTAAAATTCGGCTATAATAATGTTGAAAAAGCATAAAAATACCCAAGAATCCAAAACAAATGATACTCACAAAGAGTAAGTTGAGCACAATACTTTTATCAACGCCTAAAGGTCTCCAATATTCCGCTAGTAGAAATGCAATTGCCAATGCAGAAATGATGATATTGATGAGATTTGCTTTCTTTTCTGTAAGCATGTTATTTCGTTTTAAAAACGCTACAATGCCAAAACCAATCAGTACACTTCCAATCCAAAAGCCGTAAATCATGGTTGTCAAACCAAGAACGACTAATAGACTGTTTAAAAGATAGCTAGTCGTTTTTTTGATATTTACTTTTTTAAAGATAGATGCTGCAAACGGTGGAATTAGAAATAACGCGATGACCAACGCCGCCATGAGCGCAAATGTTTTGGTAAAAGCCAACGGTCTGAAAAGTTTTCCTTCCGCGCCAATCATGGTAAATACAGGAATGAAACTGATGATCGTTGTCATCACAGCCGTGACAATCGCACCTGAAACTTCTGTGGTAGCGTTGTACACAATTGTGTTGATTGGCAAGTTTTCTCGGTCTTCATCCGTATGTCTAATGATGTTTTCAGAGAGAATGACGCCAACATCGACCATGGTTCCAATAGCGATCGCAATTCCGGATAACGCGACAATATTCGCATCCACATTGAAAAATTTCATCGCAATGAAGACCATTAAAACCGCCACAGGAAGTAATCCTGCAATTAAAACAGACGCACGAAGATTGAACACCATAATGATAATCACCAAAATAGTGATTAAGATTTCTAAGGTTAATGCTTCATTGAGCGTTTCTAAGGTTTCTTGGATGAGTTCGGTTCTGTCGTAAAACGGAACAATGGTGAGTTGCGAAGTGCGTCCATCAGGTAATATTTTGGAAGGCAAACCAGCGCTTAGTTCTTTTATTTTAGCTTTTACATTGTTAATTACTTCCATCGGATTTGCGCCATAGCGTGCCACAACTACGCCACCGACAACTTCCGCGCCTTCTTTATCAAGAATTCCTCTGCGCGTTGCAGGTCCTAACGAAACATTGCCAATGTCTTTGATTTTGATCGATGTAAAGTTTTCCGAAGTCACGACTGCATTTTCAATGTCTGCAATGGATTTGATGTAGCCCAAACCACGTACTAGATATTCAACCTGATTGATTTCTAAGGTTTGCGCGCCAATGTCTTTGTTGCTTTCTTTGACCGCTTTTACAATTTGATCTAATCCGATGTTGTACTGCCGCATTAATTCCGGGTTCACATCTACTTGATATTCCTGAACGTATCCGCCAATGGAAGCAACTTCCGATACGCCACTCGCCGATGATAAGGCATATTTTACGTAATAGTCTTGAATGCTTCGTAATTCTTGTAAATCCCAGCCGCCTGTTACGTTTCCTGCTTCATCACGACCTTCCAAGGTATACCAATAGATTTGTCCTAAGGCAGTTGCGTCAGGTCCTAAGGTTGGATTGACGCCTTCGGGTAAAAAGGTATTTGGTAAAGAGTTCAATTTTTCTAAGATGCGACTGCGACTCCAATAGAATTCAATGTCTTCTTCAAAAATGATGTATATGCTTGAAAATCCAAACATGGACGAACTACGAATGGTTTTTACGCCTGGAATTCCAAGTAACGACGTTGTTAACGGATAGGTAATTTGGTCTTCAATATCTTGTGGCGATTGTCCATTCCATTTGGTAAATACGATTTGTTGATTTTCGCCAATATCAGGAATGGCGTCTACTGCGACAGGATTGTTTGGCAAAAAACCTGTATCCCAATTAAACGGCGCATTTACAATTCCCCAACCTACAAAAAGGACGAGTAGTAAGACAGCGACAAGCTTGTTTTCTATTAGAAATTTAATACTTTTATTGAGCATGAGTATTGATATTTTAACATACGAATGATTTAAAATAGGAATGCAGTTGTGTTTCCAGTTTGAAGGAATTCAATAGGAAATCAACATTCGTTGTAAATATCAAATAAGGAAAGTCTCGTCGAGCAGTTGAATGTCTTTGACGAGTGGCGGTGGTTTGTAAGGTTTAAAGACAGCTTTTTCGGTATCTTCTTCCGTAAGGATAAAAATATAACTGTGTACAAATGCTGTGATAAATGTTTGTGTTGTGACGGTAAACGTATCTTGTGAAGGTAATTCGTCTTGTCCTTGAATTAAGGTGCTAACGTCACTACAACATGGTGTTTGTTGTACTGTGGTGTGATCGGAAGTGGTGTTTGTGACTTCCATTCCACAGGTTTTTGCTTCCATACCAATAGCAAAACTCACTTTTTCGCCACCACAAATATGTTCATTAATGGTGAATGAAAATGTAGAGAACAGCACTAAAAATGCCGCCGAATATATACTGATATGTTTTAGAAACAATTTCATTTGGTGGTAAAAGTACGATTTTTTTTGATAGGTTGTATTTTAGTCGGTTAGATTGCTCTGCTCCTATATGATTGAATGTTAGAATTCTTTGTATAAACAGGCTAGAGATTTTTTAATATGCAAAATGCATAAAAAAAGCGAACCTTTTACAGTTCGCTCTTTCATCTAGTAAATTTGATGTTTGTTTTCTTAGCAAATTGGACGCGTAGCGTAATCTACTTCGTTCGTTTGACAACGTTGTACAGAGTTGTATGTACACGCAGCTCCACCGGTACATCCTATGGTTTCTGGCCCTGTACCACATTGATAGTAATAATATGTTTTGATAGCTAAACCAGCAATAATGTCTTCTTTATTTAAGTTGGAAACTTTTGATTTATTGATGCTTAAACTTTTTAAATTCTTTTTTTTCATGATGTTATAATTTATAAGTTAGTAATAATATGGTTTGTAATTAACAACTCATGTACGAACCGCATGGATATGTTTCGTCTACCCAGCAACAAATTGTACAATCGGTTCTTCGTGTGCCATCAGTTCCTCCTTTTATTTCAACATATTCAAGTGTTGAAATGGCACTTTTGTGAAGGTTTAGTTTTTTAAAATTTCTTTTTTTCATAGTAGATATATTTAAAAAGTTTAAGGTAGAAAGAACCACTCGTAATTCGATACGGTTTTACCGTAAAATATGATATTGTATCAATTTGTTGATATATTAATGTAAAAGTGTAACTAATTGATAATCATGTGCAAATTAGGTTTACACAAGGAAGTATATACCTTTGTCGTATGGTTGTGAAAAAAGCAGCGGAGGTTTTACTAAAAACCTCCGCTGCTTTTTATCATTTCCTGCTGTGGTTTTGGTGAAAACCTAAGCAGGTTTTTTGAGCCCAAAAAAGAAGCGTGCTCCATAGCATTGAAAGACTGTTTTTTTGTGTTCAACAAGGGAGCTTGTTTGCTTGCAAAAATTATCTTGCACAAAGAGAAGCAGGATTGGTATCGTAGTCTACAAATTTAGTTTTTGCCACACCTTCTGGACAAGCTGCAACAGAATCACATACCATTAATTGAGAACATCCCGTTGCTGTAACATTCTGTATAGTACGAATAATAATGATTGTACCCGCATCAACTATACTATCTGTACCACCTGAAATACTGTAAGCATGCAAACTAGAAATGGTTGATTTTGTAAGACGTAACGTTTTTAGATTCTTTTTTTTCATAATGATGGCGTTTTTAAAGTGTTGTATTAGTTTTTTTTAGATAATGAATATTTTAACAAATAGGACGTGTTTCCGTGTTTTTCAGTTGTGTTTTAAGTACAGTTTGCGGACATGCAATAATGGAATCGCACTCCATTAACTGAGAACATCCCGTTGCCGTAGCTTGCTGTGTAGTTCGGATAATAATAATACTTATGGGATCAGTACCACCAGAAATAGTTTGTGTATGCAAACTAGAAATAGTAGATTTTGTAAGGCGTAACGTTTTTAGGTTCTTTTTTTTCATAAGTGCAGAGTTTTAAAAAGGGTTTGCTAATTTTCTTCTTCTTGGATAATTTTAATTTAAAAAGGTAAAAATAAAATCTAACTATACATTACGGTTTTACCATAAAACAATAGTTTGTTAATTGTATATGAGTGGATTATGTAGTTTGGTGAGATTGTATTAAGCTATTTTTATTGAGAACTGAGGACGTCCCAAAAACCAACAATATTATTTAGGGAAGTACATTAATGATAATCCTGTTAAGCGTTGTTTTTTTGTAATATATTTTTTTAATTAGAAGTGAAAAAATAGTAGAAATGCTAAATAACTTGTTACGGTGAAACCATATTTGACGTGAGTTTGATATAACTTAACTTTTAATGTTTTGTGTTTCAGTATTTTAATTTCAATAATGCTCGAAGTGACAAAGTATTGATTTTAGTACGCTCAGCAATTATATTACTTATCTCTTATGTCGAACTTACGTTAATTAACATTCAAACAGTAGTTTAAAAGCAAAAAAAAGCCAATCAAATTTAGTCGTGTATTAAAACTGTTCCACCCAAAAGAATTTTTCACGGATGATGATTTCTTTTTCATTGTTTAAAAAATTAAGATACGCAACCGCCGCAGGAGATAATTTTTTAGATTTCAACCAAATTAAGTTCCATGAGGTGCTGATGGGCAAACCTTTTACGGGAATAATTTCTAAGTCATTGTTTTTGAGTTCGTTTCTAATTCCAATCAACGGCATAATGGAGCAGCCTAAACCCGAAATTACGGCTTGTTTTACGGCTTCATTCGATGTTAATTCCATCTTTTTTGCCACTGAAAATTTATTGTTAGAAATAAACGTTTCCATCGCATTTCTGGTGGCAGAACCTTGTTCTCTGTAAATTAAAGGATAACTTTCAAATAGTTTTTTCTTAGAAATACCCTTCTTTAAACCTAATGTCTTGCTAGCAACGAAAAAGAGTTTGTTCTGCATGAGCGTTACCTTATCGATCTTTAATTTTTTCGGCAGTACCGAAACTAGGGCAAAATCAACTTCATTTAACTCCAAACTTTCCACTACTTTCGATTTATTAGTCACGTCCATGATGAGTTCTACCGCTTTGTTCTGACTCATAAAATCTGATAAAAAATAGGGCATCACATATTTTCCTGTAGAAGCAATCGAAATTTTAAGTCGCCCAGAAAGTTGCCCTTGATACGCGTGCGTTTTGTAATTGATTTTACGGACTTCACTTAAAATTTTTTCAGCCGCACCCGCAATTTCCATTCCAAAATCGGTAACATATAATTGCCTACTGACCACTTCCGTTAGTGGAATAGGAAACTGTTCTTGAAAATTTTTAAGCTGTATAGAAACGGCAGGTTGTGTTAAATGCAAAGCTTCTGAAGCCTTTGTAATACTCTGTAATTCACATATTTTAAGGAATATATGAAGTTGATGTAATGTATAGTTCATAAATATTGTTTATGTATGACATAACAAATATAAATAAAAATTAATGAATTATATGTTTAATCTTTGCACTGTTAAATGAAAAAACAATCATTTTTAATCTTAAAAAATTAAGGAACATGAAATCAAAGGAAGTAGCACAAATCGAAAAAGCAACTCAAAAAATCCAATTGGTAAAAGGTGATTTTACGCCATCTGAAGCGTCAGATGTTATTATGGGTTTGATTAACGAAAAAATTAATTTTCATAAGTTACAAAGACTTCAATTATGGGAAGGTGATCATAAATGTAAAACGGATCAACTTGATGGACGTATTGGAGAACTTGAAAAAGAAAAAGAAATTGCTCGTGAGTTTATCAATAGCATGAGAGGAATGAATCAGAAATTAAAAATTAACGGTACACTAGAAATATCTATTGCCTAATGAAAGCTAACGAAAAATCAAATCAAAACATGCAATCTTTAAAATCAAAAATAGTACCTGTATTGGGTGGAGCAGTCTTACTTTTTTTTATGGCGATGTCCTATTTTAACAATGGCATTTTTTTAGATAAAATAGTGCTTTGCAGTGTAATCATAGGAATGCTTTTTTTAACCAAAACGATAGCTAATAGCAATGGTAGGGAAGCAACTACTGATCGTGAAAATCATACAGATTTAACCTAACGAACGTTTTTCATTATTCCGAATATGACACATATTCTAACACACACAAAAACATTAAATATTTAAAAATGACTCTTGAAACTAACTTAGATGTAAATAAATTTTCAAAGGGCATCACTAAAACCTCAACGGCAAAGAAGCCAATAGCTTCAAAACTTGTGACCTTAGTATTGTGGCTTTTGTTTATTGGAAACGCCGCATATTTGATTATTAACTTCAATAATATGCCAGCATGGAGTTTAGAATCTATTTTGCAAATCAATGGCTTTACGTTGTTAATTTGGACGACAGTGACTTTTTTCAGCGCTATTGTAAGCAGCTATGCAGCTAACTATCTCACAGGATTTCGATACCATTCCAAATTTATGATGCTTTGCTTGGGCTTTACTTTATCGGTGATGCTGTTGGTAATGTCCAATCATGTTGCGCTATTGTTATTCAGTTGGTTGATTATGGGCATTTTCATGTCACAACTTATTGGTATCGATAAAAATTGGGGAGAAGCACGAGAAGCATTAAAATTTACGCAAAAGTATTTCTTAACAGGCACTTTATTTTTAACGGCAGGTGTTTTATTGTTAGCGTTTTACACCAATCAATTCACACTTACTGAATTGTCATCGGCTGTGAGTGAAGTTCCACGTTGGATACTTATGATTTCTGCCTTTTGTATCATTTGTGCTGCTATTGTGCAATCGGCAATTTATCCTTTTCATCGCTGGTTATTATCAGCCATGACAGCGCCTACACCAGCATCCGCTTTGATGCACGCAGGTTTTGTGAACGGCGCAGGAATTTTACTCGCACTATTTGCTACGCTTTTATTTGAATCTAATACGTTGACAGTTTTATTCATCATCGGTGGTTTTACGGCAATTATGGCACAGTTTACCAAATTACTTCAAGTAAATGTCAAACAAAAATTAGCTTGTTCCACCATTGCACAAATGGGTTTTATGATTATGCAATGTGGTTTAGGCTTTTTCAACGCTGCGGTCGTGCATTTGATTTTACACGGATTTTACAAAGCATATTTATTCTTGTCTTCTGGAGAAGAAGTAGGGCAGACCAAACCTGAAAAACCAATCCAATTGAAAATTCAACCGCTTCAAGCGATTGTTGTGTTACTTTTCGGTGGACTTGGCGCATACCTTTTTGCAACTTGGACAGGAAAAGGAATGTCGATGAATAGCGGCATCTTCCTTACTTTGATTGTTGCGATTACTGTTGGACAAGCTACGTATAACATCATCAAAGAACAAAGTCTTTCCGTAGTACAAAAAATCATTTTGCCACCAGTAATGTTTATTGCGGGAATTGGTATCTACGCGTTGATGTATAACGGAGTGACGATTTTGATGTCGAGCATGCCAATGACCGATCAGCCAATGCCATTGTCTTGGACGCAGATTATCTTCGGAATCATCTTTCTTTTTGGGTTTTTCATCATGAAATTGGGAGTTTACAAAAAACTACCATGGCTTTATGTGAAATTGATGAATTTATCTCAGCCACATAAAAAATCAGTGTTAATGTATAAATCAAAATAGATATGAACGAAATTATTATAAATAGTATTGCCGAAGCTTCAAAAGTCATCGGAAAAACATGGCCACTTTATACGTTCGTTGCATCCAATCCATTGTCAGGTTACGAAAATACTTCTTTTCAGGAAGCAGTAAGTGCGGCAAAAAAACATTTCAATGCCAATGCTTTTCCAGCAGCAGAATTGTATCGTCAAGCTTGGGAAAAAGGAGATATTGATCAAAACATTTTGATTTCACTTTTAAAGGAGAATAAACTGCCTGAATCACCAGCGTTTTACCTCAAATTCATGATGTCTCAAAACCCATCGGAAATCTTAAATGATACGCAAGAGTTGGACAGAATCATGGCAAAATGGTTAGCTTCTTTTATGGATGAAGGTCTTGCTGAATGGGAAATACCGTATAAAAGCGAAGGGTTTTATACAGCATGGCGATTTTTAGCCATCTATGATTCAGAATTAGGAGCAACATCACTCAAAGAAATTCCAAAAACAAGTGCTGAAGCTTTGGAAGAACTTTTAAAAGAATATACAAGTAAGGATTACGTTAAGATATTTACACATCATTTAACAGCACTTCCAGGTTGGACAGGTTATATCAATCATCGTACGGAATCGAATTCTGATTGGCAACAAGAATATCCAATCGACTTGATGGATTATTTAGCGGCGCGTCTTTGGACAGCTCGAAAATTAAATTTTTCATTCCTTCCAGAAAGCAATAAAGACACTTCCGACGCAATGTTGCCAACCTTACAACACATTTGGTTAAAAGCGTGGGAACAGACTTGGCAAAATCAATTGGTGCAAACTTTAGAACAAGAAGCTATTTCAACCAATGCTTCTTCTAAAACGGAACTTCCTGATGCGCAGTTAGTGTTTTGTATTGACACACGATCAGAACTTATTAGACGACATGTAGAATCAAAAGGGAATTATGAAACTTTCGGATATGCTGGATTTTTCGGAATTGCCATGGATTATGAAAGTCTTAATGACGGTATTACACGCAAAGCTTGTCCGCCAATTGTATCTTCTGCTTATACAGTTTCAGAAATTGCACAGACGACAAAGAAAGAAGATTTGGTGGCTTATGAAAAGAAGATTGCGACTTCACGATTCGCAAATTACTTTCTAAAACGAATGAAAAATATTTTGCCATCTGCTTTTGGATATGTGGAAGGTTCAGGATTGTTTTACGGATTATCATTAATTGGTAGAACCTTGTTACCAAGACAACTTTATAAGGCAGACAACCAGAAAGCATCAAACATGGAGCATATCTGTCAGCCTGATATCAATAAAGTTGGTAATGAGGATCATGCAACGCAAGGAATTCCATTAGACGAAAAAGTAGGTATTGTAAAGTCTGCTTTTGATTTGACAGGTTGGAAACAGTTTGCGCCTTTGGTGATTTTTGCAGGTCATGGAAGTCATTCTGCTAACAATCCATTTGGTTCTAGTTTGGATTGTGGTGCTTGTGCGGCAAGCCCTGGACGACAAAACGCACGAATGTTAGCAAAACTTGCCAATCTTCCAGAAGTTAGAAAAGCGTTGGCAGATTCACACAACATAATAATTCCAGAGGATACTATTTTTATAGGTGCGGAACACAACACGACTACGGATGATATTGTTTTGTTTGATTCGGAAATTCCAGCATCTCACAAAACATTGGTTGAAACCTTAAAAGCGAATTTAGTAAAAGCACAAAAAACGGCTACGGAAGATAGACTCGGTTCTAAAGGAAATAGCGTTGCTTCCGCACAACAAAAAGCGAATGATTGGGGCGAAACCAGACCAGAATGGGGACTTGCCAAAAACGCAGGTTTTATTATTGGAGAAAGAAGCTTGACGAAAAACACCAACCTTGATAGCCGATGCTTTCTTCACTCGTATGATTGGGAAATGGACAGCGAAGGAAAAGCCTTGGAAGGCATTATGCAAGGTCCTATGGTTGTGACGCAATGGATTAATAATCATTATTACTTCTCAACGGTAGATAATAATACGTATGGTGGCGGTTCTAAAATCACGCATAATATCACAGGGAAATTCGGAGTCGTTCAAGGAAACGGAGGCGATCTTAAAATGGGACTGCCATTACAGTCGCTCTTTGGCTCGGATGATACTATGTACCATCAACCTTTGCGATTATCGGTGATGATTAAAGCACCAATCAATAGAGTGTCCGATATTCTTGTGCGAAACGCCAATTTGAAAACACTCCTTGACAACGAATGGATTTACTTACTAGTTATGGATCCAACACAAAAGAATGAAATCTTCAAATATCACAAATCATTACGATGGGAATCAGCTTCTAAAACCCCAGTAACTGATGTAAAAAAAAGTGATAAGACTGAATTAGCCTTCAGTGAACTTGCAGTCTAACTGCTATGAAATAGAATGTTTAACGGCCATCATATTTTTGATGGTCGTTTTATTTCCGCTACATGTTAATAGGTTTATTATCAACTTTATGACGTCCTAAAAAAGTGTTTCAGTTTTTATCTTCGTAAGCTAAAATTACCTTTGTATTGTTTTCCGTTTTGACGTTCTACTAAAAACCAATAGTCGGAGGAGGTAGCGGATTTCCTGCCATAATAAGTTTAATGAATTATTAGCATCTAAGTCATAGATAAATAATTTTCCGTGCAATGTTATTGAGCCTCATAGATGTGGCAAAAGAGAAAGGAGCAACAGAGCGTACAAATTCTTATTGGAATGCTTTTTATTGCTGTGTAAAGTATACAGAACATAATAATAGACTTCATGTCGATTATTGCAAAACGCGTTTCTGTACCATTTGTAACGCCATACGCAAAGAAGAGTATCTAAAAGTTGAAGTAATTTATATATGTATAGATTATTTAGACTACTTTTTAATCCACAACTAACAAAATACGTTTCAGAAGAATTTATAGAAAATATTAAACAAAAAATAGAGAAAGAGATTGACAAATTATCAGATAGCTTTACTTTCGATAAGATGGATGATAATCAATAATTTTTTTAATCAACTATATCAAGCAAATTCTCCAAATCCTTTTTTGAGTTAATGCGATACACTTCATTTTGATATTCTACAAATCCGTGAAGCTTTGTATTATCTTTAGCAGAACTAAACAACTCGCTAATTTCAAGGTCAAGGACATTAGCTATTTTCGATAGGGTTTCTACGGTTGGGTTGCCGTTTATATTTCTACTCAATGTTACTCTATTAATCTTTAGAATAGCTGCTAATTGTTCCAAGCTTATATTTTTACTTTTAGCAATTTCTTTAATTCTTAACATAAAATCTACTATTTAGCATTTCAAAGCTACGTAAAATTCAAATAGTAGTATATGAGTGTTAAAATTTATTTTTTAGTTTAGCATCTTAATGTTATATTTTTTTTGATTATGCAACATTAAATTATCGTGTATGACAAATCAAAAAGAAGTAAACAAAGCTTTACTAAAAGAATTAAAGCAAAAAAAGTCCGAACTGAAAAAGTGCAAACGTGAATTTGAGATCGAAAAGAATATCAAAAACGGAATTTATTTTTTCATTCTTACAAACAATCTTTATGAATAACTGGTAACATTCAGTAAAATGAATGATTATCAAAAAGAAGATTATCAAATCAAATTATTTGAATATTTGATTGAAAATTTATCTTAATCCATTACAATACTTATACGATAACAATAATGAGGTGTACAAAGCAAAAAAAGGGGAAATAAAAGTGTGTGTACTTACACCTATTTTTACACCTCAAAAAATAAACCCTTGAAAATCAAATGATTAACAAGGGTTTTGCGGAGAAAGAGGGATTCGAACCCCCGGACCTGTTACAGTCAACAGTTTTCAAGACTGCCGCATTCGACCACTCTGCCATTTCTCCTGAGTGCCTCATCAGGTATTTCCTGAATGCGGATGCAAATATAGAAACCTTTTTTAATTCTAAAAACAAATTATAAGGTTTTTTTTAGACTTTTTTAGTTTCACACATACAAACAATTACGCAGTGTTATAAAATGTGGCTTTAACTATTTGATCCTATTATTTTTACAGGATTCTTGAGGTCGTCAATCGCTACAAAAGTAAAAAATCCAGTAACGGCTTTTATTCGTCCTTCTTCATACATTCCTTCTCTAAAAATATCTACTTGTACGACACAACTGGTATTTCCAACTTTTACGACACGCGCTACCAATTCTATCAATGTTCCTTGCGGAATAGGCTCCGTAAAGTCTATTTTATCCGTAGAAACTGTGACAACTTTTTTTCGGCTAAAACGGGTCGCACAAATAAACGATGCTTCATCCATCAATTGCAAAGCTGTACCACCAAATAAGGTGTCGTAATGATTAGTAGTGTTGGGAAACACAGCTTTAAAGATATGTGTTTCAGAGTTTTCAATGCGTGTTTGTATGGCTGTATTCATAAAAAAGAGTATTTTCTTTATAAAGCAATTAATTTAATTTATAGCAAAGAATCACTTTTCCCTTTTGCTATTGTCTATTTTTGTAAAAAATAAAACTCAAAGATAGACTATATGCAAATACTAGATAGCTTACAATGGCGATACGCAACAAAAAAATTTGATGCAAATCGTTTTTTAACCAACGAACAAGTGAATACACTAAAAGAAGCTTTTAACCTTACGGCTACTTCTTACGGATTACAGCCAATACGCTTAGTTGTCATTAAAAACAAAGAATTGCAAGAAAAGTTGGTGTCACCTACGTGGAATCAACGTCAAGTTGTCGATGCTTCACATGTATTGGTTTTATGTATTGAAAACACCATTGATGCCGCATATATTGAATCGTATTTTAAGCGAGTAAAAGACATTCGTGATACGCCCGATGAAATTATTAGACCATTCAAAGAGTTTATGATTAATTCTTTTGCAGATAAAACTCCTGAAGAATTGAGTATATGGGCTGCAAAACAAGCTTATATTGCCATGGGGAATTTACTAACGGTTTGTGGTAATGAACGTATAGATGCTTGCCCAATGGAAGGCTTTTCACCTGAAGCTTATGATGAAATTTTAGACTTAAAAAAGCATGGACTTTCTTCGGTATTGGTATTACCAGTTGGATATAGAGCAGAAGATGATATGTTTGCCAATTTCAAAAAAGTACGTAAGACTATTGCAGAAAGTGTATTGGAATTATAATATTCAGTCTAATTGCGAATCTTGTGAGTTGCTTTTAGATATAAATAATCGATAAAAAAATCGAAAACTATCCGCAGATACACCCAAAATACAACCTCTTTTCTATACTTTTGTAAATAGAAAAGAGGTTTTTTAATATAGTCAACAGATAGAATATGCCAGGATTTGAATTATTTAGTGATGCCGAACGAAAAGAAGTGCAAGATGTATTAAACAGTGGCGTATTAATGCGTTACGGGTTTGATGGAATGCGTAACGGACATTGGAAAGCCAAAGAGTTAGAACGTGCTTTAGAAACTCAATTTAATGTAAATCATGCGCAATTAGTTTCCAGCGGAACTGCCGCAGTTTCTGTGGCGTTTGCCATTACTGGAATTGGCGCAGGCGATGAGGTCATAATGCCAACATTTACCTTTGTAGCAAGCTTTGAAGCCATTATGATGTTGGGCGCTGTTCCTGTATTAGTAGATATTGATGATACACTTACGTTAGATCCCGAAGCAATTCGAAAAGCAATTACGCCCAAAACAAAAGCGATCATGCCTGTACACATGTGCGGAAGTATGGCGAATTTGGATGCGATTAAAGCAATTTGTGACGAGCATAACTTAATTTTAGTGGAAGATGCTTGCCAAGCAATTGGCGGAACTTACAACGGAAAAGCACTTGGAACCATTGGCGATGTTGGTTGTTTTTCGTTCGATTTTGTAAAAACGATGACCTGTGGTGAAGGTGGCGCCATCATTACAAATCATAAAGAATATTCCACCAACGCCGATCATTATAGCGATCACGGGCATGACCATTTGGGAAGCGATAGAGGAGCAGAAACACATCCGTTTTTGGGTTATAACTTTCGTATTTCCGAATTGAATGCAGCCGTTGGTTTGGCACAAGTTCGCCGTTTGCCAGAATTCTTAGGCATCCAAAAGAAAAACTATACCATACTCAGAGAAGCATTAGCCGACATTCCAGAAGTCATATTCAGGACAGTGCCTAAAGGTGGCGTGGAAAGTTATGCATTTTTAAATTTCTTCGTGCCAAATTTAGAGATTGCCCGTAAAGTGATGGCAGGTTTTAAAACAAATGGAGTTGATGCATGTTTTCATTACTATGATAACAATTGGCATTACATTCGTAAATGGGAACATTTAAAAGATTTAAAAAGTTTGTATCCAATTCCTGCGGAAGTCAAAGAAGGTATGAAATATCTTGATAATAAAACCTTTGAACAGTCTGATCATTATATAGCACGAAATATTTCTTGTTTAATTAAAATGTCGTGGACAGATGAAGAAGTAAAGGCAAGAGCTGCAAAAATGCGTGAAGTGATTTTGGCTTCTATCTAAAATTATAAATGCTAAATGCTACATTTTTTAATTTGAAGATTTGGTGATGCGCTAATTTAAAAATTTCACATAAAACATAATTTCTTTTAACAAAGAATAAACCAGCAAAAAACTAATAACCTAATACCAAAAAGCGAAGCGATCCAACGGCTAAAAACTTAGTAAGAAACATACTCCACAATCTCCAAGCCATAACCGATCATTCCGACACGTTTTTCTTGATGTGAATTGGTTACAAGTTTTATTTTACTAATATTAATATCGTGTAGAATTTGCGCGCCAATACCAAAATCTTTTGCGTCCATTTTTATTTTCGGAGCTTTGTATTCGCCGTCATTTTGTGAAGCTTTTAACTCTTTAATGCGTCGTAGCAAGTTCAAAGAACTGCTATCTTGATTGATGAATATGATCGCACCTTTTTCTTCTTCATTAATCAATTGGAACATATCATCAAGTTTTTTATCGGCATTATTTGTTAATGTTCCTAAGATGTCATCGTTCACTAAGGTAGAATTGATACGAGTTAACACAGGTTCGTCCGTAGACCAACTTCCTTTTGTTAAGGCTACATGTACTTGATTGTTGGTGGTTTGTAAATAGGCACGCATGCGAAAATTGCCAAAACGCGTTTGTACGTCAAAGTCTTCTTTCTTTTCAATTAAAGAATCGTGCTCCATGCGATAGGCAACTAAATCTTCAATAGACACAATTTTTAAATCGAAGTTTTTTGCTACTTCCAACAGTTGTGGTAAACGTGCCATGGTTCCATCTTCATTCATGATTTCCACAATCACACCCGCAGGTTCTAATCCCGCTAAACGTGCAAAATCTATCGCAGCTTCGGTATGACCAGTTCTACGCAATACGCCACCTTCTTTTGCTTTAAGGGGGAAAATGTGTCCTGGTCGTGCTAAATCAAACGGTCTTGTATTTGGATCAATTAATGCTTTGACGGTTTTGGAACGATCGGCAGCAGAAATTCCTGTCGTCACTCCATTTCCTTTTAAATCTACGGAAATGGTAAATGCCGTTTCCATCGGATCGGTATTGTTGCTAACCATCATTCCGAGTTGCAATTCTTTACAACGATTTTCGGTCAATGGCGTACAAATCAATCCGCGTCCGTGCGTTGCCATAAAGTTGATCATTTCTGGCGTTACCTTTTCAGCCGCCGCTAAAAAATCACCTTCATTTTCACGATTTTCATCATCCACTACAATGATTACTTTTCCTTTGCGGATGTCTTCAATAGCTGCGTGGATAGTGTCTAATTGTGTTTGAGCTTTCACTTTCGGAGTTGCGGTCATGTTTTCAGTATAATTTGCACAAAAATAATCATTCTTATTAAAAATAATCTATTAAAACATAGTAAAGATTGATGTGAGTATCGTTAGAGACTATATTGAATTAATTCAACTGATTCATCTTTTCTTTGGCGTTTCGTAAGGTATAGAGATAGATTAAAAAATAGCCTGGCAATCCTATGAGTATAAATGCTATAACGCCAGCAACATCAAGTTTTTGATCTAAGGCTTCGTGTAATGATTGGTAGTTAAAGAATGATCGTATAAAGTAATAGAAAAATAAACAGAAGCAAATAGCATCAAAAACTAACAAACCTAAAAGAGTCCAAATGACTTCTGTAGACATTTCCAAATTATTTCTCAGTACAGGCAAAAGAACACTAAATATCAGTACAGGAAGATAGTATAGAATAGCTTTTCTTGAGTTTTTCTTAAAGCGTTCGTACGCTTCTTGTGCACGGTTGTATTTTTTATTTTCAAAAACGCCCAATACTTTTAAACGTCGTTCTGTAATTCCACGATCGCTCAATATCCCAATTGCCAAACTACGTTCGCCATCGGAATAGTTGTATTGACGGTAATTTTTGACAACATCCATTAATTGCGGATCGCTAAGTGCGGTAAATTTTTCTCTACTTTCTTTGTCTGTATCTGTAATCACTGCTAATTCTTCAACAGTTTCCTCTTCATCATCATCAAAAGATTTTACAAATAATCCTTTAAGAGAGAATGAAAATAATCCCTGATCGGATGTTGCTCTTCTGGTAAAGTAAATACTTAACGGCAACATGATTAAGGTAGACAACCAAGTGCCAAGCCAAGGAGGAATACTTCCGTCTTCAGCACTGTTTTTTCCAAAAATTCCTATAAAGTGATATACCAAAAATAAGCAAATAGCAATTACCATTGGCAAACCAATACCGCCTTTGCGAATAATGGCTCCAAGTGGTGCGCCAACAAAGAACAGAATGATACACGCAATCGCAACCGCAAATTTGTCGTGCATGTATATTTTTTGATGATTGATTTTTTTCTCAATACGCTCAAAACGATTTTGCGTATTTTCAAGTGTGGTACGACGACCTTTGATGTTCGTGATAGAAATGTCTAAAGCACGTTTTTGATTTTGTAATGTAAGAAGATTTAATGCACTGCTCATCTGCATGATAGAATCTTCCAGAACGCTATTGAGTGTATCTTTTTCAATAATAACAATTCCTGTACGCTTGAACATATTATCGCCAAAGCCAATTTTTTCTTGATCGTATTTGCGTTCATTGAGCGCAATGGTATCAATCAATTGCCTTACATGATACATTTTGTAGGTGCTATTACTTTCATCTTCAAAATCGACCTTATTCACTTCACGTAAGTCAACATTCATAATATATTTGTCAAACGAAACTTTAGCATGCGGTACGCGCAATTGCTCAGTGGGATCAGTAGATTTTACATCTTCATAACGATTTCCATCAAACAATACCATCTGTAAAATATCAGAATCAGGACTACTTTTCAGTTCTCCTTTTTTTGATTTCATTACGATACGATTTTTCATATCGTTTGATTTTTGGTGAATAACTACTTTTTCTAAGAGTTGATCGTTGTCACCGTATTTTCTATCTACTTTGATGTTAATGTTTCCAATATCATTAAAAACACCTTCACCAATGGCCAATGCAGGTTTTTTCTTTGCTAAGTTTTTTCGTAAGTTGTATTGTTTAAATTCGGACCACGGAATGACATTATTGCTGAAGAAAAATGTGCCAATACCCAGTAATACTATAAATACGATAAGACTTCGCATGGCGCGTTGTAACGAAATTCCGGTAGATTTCATCGCTGCAAACTCGTAGCTTTCAGCAAATCGACCAAAGGTCATAATAGAAGATACTAAAATACTCAGCGGTAATACCAACGGAATTAGTTTTGGCGCTGTGTAGAGTAGGAATTTTAAGATAATTCCAGCATCTAAGCCTTTTCCAGCGAGCTCACCTATAAAAAGCCAAACGGTTTGTAATATAAATATGAACATAAATATTACAAACACGGTAAGGAAGGTAAAGAGGTAACTCTTTAGTATATATCTATCTAATATTTTCAAGCAGACTAATCGTTTTTATCAATGTAATAATCCTCGTATTTTGTTTCGTCAAATATAAATAAGGTTTTTGATAAAGGGAGATTAGTTTTAAAAGAATTAACAGTTAAAGTCGTATTTGTTCCGTTTTTTCCTGTTTCTATTAAGTTGTAGATGTGTTTTGTTTTGATATCAATCCCAAGTAATACATTCTTAATATCTGAATCTGCGTCAGTTGGCGTTAATTTGATGTATTGGATTTTTCTTCCACGAACATTTTGTAAAATATCCCAAGTGTATGTATATCCATTTTTGTAAAAAGTAAGCATTTGTGATGGAGATAAACTGCTTTCGTCTTCATCCGCATCGGAAATAGTGACTTCTTCATTTGCAGGAACAATTGTGTACACTTTTTTGGTGTCGTAAAGTTTTGTAAATCCTAAGAAGTTTAATAAGTATTTGTCTCCTTCTAGTGTTACATTTCCTTTAGATTCTTGCTTGGTATTCGCTTCTTTGTTGTTCAATTCATACTTGAAGTCAATTTGAATGTTTTCATAACTATTCACTTTGGTAGAAACTTCATCTAATAGTTTTTTTGCTTTGGCTGCATCTTGCGCAGTTGCATTAAATGCGAACATTCCTAATGCGAACACTAAAACTAACTTTTTCATTTTATTCATTTTTTTCGTTTTCTAATAATTGTTCTAAAGCTAAAATATCTGTAATGAGCACTTGTCGTGCTTTACTTCCTTCAAACGGACCAACAATTCCAGCCGCTTCTAACTGATCTATCAAGCGTCCGGCTCTGTTGTAACCAAGTTTTAATTTTCGTTGTAATAATGAAGCAGAACCTTGTTGTGCAACCACAATAACTTCTGCTGCTTGACGAAATAATTTATCTCGATCCGATATGTCTATATCAAGACTTATGCCACTTTCTTCACCAACGTATTCTGGTAATAAATGTGCATCAGGATATGCTTTTTGTGCGCCAATAAAGTCTGTAATTTTTTCTACTTCAGGTGTGTCTACAAATGCACACTGAATACGAATTAAATCGTTTCCTTGCGTGAATAACATATCACCACGACCAATTAATTGATCGGCTCCTGAATTGTCTAATATCGTACGAGAATCTATTTTTGACATCACACGAAACGCCACTCTGGCAGGGAAATTCGCTTTAATCATCCCTGTAATTACATTTACAGAAGGTCGTTGTGTCGCAATAATTAAGTGAATTCCAATCGCACGCGCTAATTGTGCCAAACGTGCAATAGGCGTTTCTACTTCTTTACCTGCCGTCATGATGAGATCTGCAAATTCATCCACCACTAACACAATATAAGGTAAGAACTTATATCCTTCATTTGGGTTTAGTTTTCGCGCTTTAAATTTTGCATTGTATTCTACAATATTACGACATAACGCATTTTTCAGCATTTCATACCGATTGTCCATTTCAATACAAAGTGAATTCAACGTATTGATTACTTTGGAGTTATCTGTAATAATGGCTTCTTCTGAGTCTGGAAGTTTGGCTAAATAATGACGTTCTATTTTGTTGAATAGGGTGAGTTCTACTTTTTTCGGATCGACCAAAACAAATTTTACTTCTGCGGGATGTTTTTTGTACAGAAGTGATGTTAAAATACAATTCAGTCCAACCGATTTTCCTTGTCCAGTGGCTCCAGCCATTAGTAAATGTGGCATTTTTGCCAAATCGACTACAAACGTTTCATTGCTAATAGTTTTACCAAACGCAATGGGCAACTGCATTTCTGCTTCTTGAAACTTTTTGGAAGCAATTGCAGAACGCATCGACACGATGGCTGGTTTTTTATTAGGTACTTCTATTCCGATCGTTCCTTTTCCTGGCATGGGTGCTATGATACGAATTCCTAAAGCTGCCAACGAAAGTGCAATATCATCTTCTAAGTTTTTAATTTTAGAGATACGCACACCAGCTTCTGGAATAATTTCGTAGAGTGTTACTGTGGGTCCAACCGTAGCTTTGATACTTGCAATTTCTATTTTATAATTGCGAAGCGTGGTTACAATTTGGTTTTTATTTTCTTCGAGTTCTTCTTGATTGATGGTAATAGAACTTCCATTGGTATAATCTTTTAGAAGCTCAATTGTTGGAAAGCGAAAGTTACCAAGTTCTAATTTTGGATCAAATTCGCCATGTTCTTTGACGAGTTGATCCGATAGATTTTCGGCAACTGTTTTTTCTTCTACGATTTTTTCAATTTCAATTTCGGTATCTTCTTCTTTTGCAATTTCGACTTCAAAAGAAGTGTTTGTAAGTGTAATTTCTTCTTCTTGCGCTTCGAGTTCTTTTGTTCTATCAGAATGATTTTTGATGGTAGGTTGAAGATTTTCTACTGATAATTCAAATTCAGATTTATCTGTGCTCGCTTTTTTGCCAGTTGTTTCTTCAATCGTAGCATTTTCAGGAGTGGTATCTGTTGTGGGTTCGTCGTCTGAAGCTGTCGAATTTAAAGTCGGTTCATCCGTTGTAAAGTCTTCCTTTATAACAGAAGCCTTCTTGTTAAAGTATTCCATTACATTTTCTGGCGTAAGCTTTAAACGTACTACGGCATAGGTAATAGCGCCAAATAATAAAAGCAATCCGACACCTATAGAACCAATATAATCTTGTAAAAAAGAGTTGAGTTCAAAACCTATTGTTCCGCCAAGTAACGGTAAGGAAGCGAAAAAGAATCCTGAAAAAACAGAAATCCATATCACAATAATAGTTCCCCAAAACCAAGTGTTGAATAGTTTTTTTTGAGAACTTAAAAATAGATTCAATCCAGAACGAAATATCAATATAGCAAAAATGATGGAAGCAATTCCAAATCCGTTGTAAATGAAAAAGTGACTGATGTTTGCGCCAAATTTTTGCATCCAGTTTTGTGTTTCGACGGTTCTTGAAACCTGACCTAGAATACTTTGGTCCTTTTCCCAAGTAAAAAAGAAAGAAATAAACGCAATGATAAGTGCTATTGCAAATAACATGAGCAAACTTCCCAAGACAATTTTATGTTGTCGGGTTAGTGTAAAATCAGGTTTTTTGAATTTCGAGACTCTAGGAGTTTTGCTGGTTTTCTTTACGGGTTTCTTCTTTGCCATTCAGGAATTGCTATTAACTGCAAAAATACAAATTACGCTTCACTTGCAATATATTTAAAATTAATCTTTATGCGAAAAGTTTTTTCAGTAAATACATGCTTTTGTGGTGAATAGGAGTGAAGTTTGAATTTATTCCGCAGTTTTTCAAATTATAGTATCGTTTTGATTCAAAAAGTGAAGCCTTTATCGTCAAATTTATTAGTTTATTGAGATGCTATATATTTTGAAACCACGCCAATTGTTCTGCAACGCCTTCTTCTAAAGTCACCGTAGGATTGTAGTTTAAGAGTTTTCGAGCTTTGTCAATATTAGCTTTGGTTCGTTGTTGATCGCCCGAACGTGGTGGCAACATATTGAATTTTATCGTAGTATTTAGCAATTTTTCAACCGCATCCACGCCTTCTTGAGTGGTATATTCGGCTTCGGTTCCAATGTTAAAAATTTCGCCATTGCAGATATTTTCTTTTCCAATCACACTTACAATTCCTTTTACAATATCACTGACATGCGTAAAGCTTCGTAAATGTGCTAAACTGCCTTCAAATAAAGGAAATGTTTTGTTATTCAATCCGCAATCTAACAATTTTGTGAACAGTTTATCTGGACGTTCTCTGGAGCCATAAACCGAGTATAAACGCAAGGAACAGGCTTTGAGTTTGTTCAATCGTGAGTTGGACAACACCAATTGTTCTGCGGCTAATTTGGTAACTCCATAATGCGAAGCCGGTTTTGGTGCAACCGTTTCTGCAAACGTCGCATTTAAGCCATAAATAGACGATGTACCAATGTTCACAAACAGTTGTAACGAAGTTTGCGCCAACGCATACGTAAGTAAGTTTTGTGTGGCAATCACGTTATTTGTTAAGTAATCTTCAAAAGTGGAAGTTGCCGCAATGCCAGGTTGTGCTGCAAAGTGAAAAATATAGTGGATATTTTCGGGTAATTTACCAATGAAAGAAACCTCTCGCAAATCTGCTTCTAAGATTTCAATTCCTTTGTTTTTGAGAACTTTAGCGTTTTTATTTTTTAAATCGACAGGATAATAATCTGAAAAATTATCTATTCCAATAACTTCATGTCCTAATGTATGTAAATGTTCTGCGACATGCGAACCAATAAAACCAGCAATTCCCGTGATGAGTATTTTCATTACTAAACGTCGTAATATGTTTGATGCATAAAAGTATACATAATTTATGAAATGCTTTTAAAAAGTGTTAGATTAAATGGGAAAACTATAAAAGATAGCCATGAAATTTTATACTTCAATTCCGAAAAGTCTTTAACCATATTATAAAATAGATATTGGAAAAATTCCTGTTTATTGAGTAATTTTAGAGCAAAACTGGTATTAGAAAAAAGCACCGCCAAAAATGATAATTATAATTATCAAAAAGCAAAAGTTTTGTTGCGAAAATTGAATAAAAAAAAGAGTGATGTATCTTGGAATGGTACATCACTCTTTTGAAATAATTTTATAAATTAATGGCAAACAACAATCCGATAGAATTTAATCCAGAAATTTTTTGCTCGTCTGTCACTCCTTTACTTGAATCACTATCAATTCGTGTAAAATCTGCTTGATTATGCACCATAATTCCCAGACTCATTTTTTCATTTAAATTATACGCCAAGCCAATTCCACATTGCAACCCAAAGTTCCAACCAGTATAGACATCTTCAGCTTTTACTCCGCCAGTAAAACTATACTCGTCTTTTATAATTCCTTGTCCATAGAAACCAATATTGGCAACCAAACGTACTTTTTCCGATAGGTTATAATCTGAGCTAAACAATAATGGAATTTTGATCAATCCACGTTCATGATAGAAGTTTCCGCCAGCACTAAAACCATTTCCACTTAGTTGGCTAAAACCAAGACCTGTTGCAATTCCGTATCGTTTTCCAATGCGGTAATTAATTAAAAAGTCAGCCGTACTTGCATTCAAATTATAATTGGGTTCTCTATCGTTGTCTACCACTGCATATCCAATTCCGCCATAGGTGACAAAACTAAATTTGGAAGTTGAGGGATCATCATAAGTAGCATCTTGTGCATGTAGTGTAACACAAGAAAAGATCAAAGCCATAATAGCTATTAAATTCGTTTTTTTCATAAGTAGATTTTTTTTGTTTTTCAATGAACTCATCTTGACTTTCTCTATTTCCTAAAAAATGGTAGAAATTCGCCCATATTTTGTTACTTTTTTTAGTCGTATCGCTGCTATGACTTTCAAAAAGTGCCGCATCTGAACAAATTTCTACTCATTTTCGGTTAAACATTGAAAGTCAAGATGAGTTCAATGTAAAATTACTTACAATATTTGAATTGGCTTAAAAATTATGATCGAGATTTTTAAGTTAACACAGATAATTAGCGTGAGTTTCATATAACTTAACTTTTAATGTTTTGTGTTTCAATATTTTAATTCAAATGTCAAATCGAGCAGTCGAGATTCTATAAAAAATAGCGTTTTGAAGCTTCTCGACTGCGCTCGAAGTGACAAAGTATTGATTTTAGTACGCTCAGCAATTATAGTACTTATGTCGAACTTACGTTAATTAACAGAATTTTTTAAAAAAATATTGAATTAGAAAGTCTTTGTTGTCTTTTACCACGAGGAGTTTATGATGAAGTATTTGTGCTGAGCGAAATTGAAGCGATCTATTTATTCATCTACACGATTATCGTCAAAACCAGAAGGTAAAATTTTTGGAATATATTTAATCACAAACGGTAATAACAACATGCCTCCAGGTAACATAAAAATTGCCAAACTCGGGATGGTTTTAAAAATATCTAACAATTGATCTTTGACCCGTTTTTGTTCTTCATCGGTGAGTGAGCGCGTGGTCGATTGCGTCAACAAAATCATCAATTCTTTACTTTCGTATAATTCTGTAGCCAACCGTTTTTTGTTTCTATTAATCAGTTTTGTCACCATATTACTAGAGTTTTCATAAAAACTCTGTACCATATTGCGCGATTTTAATAAGGCGATATCATCTTTGTGTTGGGTGTAAAATAAATGAATATCGTCGGTTGCTTTGAGCAAAATACTGTTTGAAACTTTTAAATCTTTTCCCAAACGGTTCAAAAAATCACGTTCTTGATCGTCAATCATTTTATCGGTCCAAAACGTCATACACACCAAATCGATCACATATTTTTTCGTCAACGGATTGGTTACATAATGCAATACATCTTCGTAAGCAAGACGTACTCTATCGTGATATCGAAAAGAAGCTTCAAACAATTTCATCAAACTTTCGTCATATTTGGTCTTTTCTTTCTTTAAATCAAGAGCTGAAAAAATGATGGTTTCAATCGTAGCTTCTAAATTCCGAAGATATACATCAGTGACTTCGCCTGTTTGTATATATTTTTCATAAGCTAAGATGTCTACAAACAATAAAGTATTGGTAATGAAGTAGTTGAAATTTTTTGTAATGACATTGTCATCAATGGCAATACGCTTGTGAAGCATACTTTCAAGCAAGTCATATGACTTTTTCTTTCCTAAAAATAACTCTTCAAAAAAAGAACTTTTATGATCTGCAATTAAATTGTAAAAATCAATGACGCTCGTTACAAAATCTTTATCAGCGTTGTATTTTTCATGTATAAATAAAAATGACAATAGCATATTTACTTTGCACAATTCTTCGTCTGATAAATCAGTAGCATCAATTTTATCAAAAAGTGTTCGAAAGTTGGTTCCATAGATAAATCCACACGATTTTAAATCGTTGTAAAAATCATCTAACGAGTAGGGAATCGGTTGCGCTGTATGCGCGTGATATTCAACTAATAACTTCTTTATCCAGCCTTTTGCAGATGGGTTCATGATTACTTTTAATTATACACAAAAATAAAGCTACTTAGTGATAAGTAGCTTTACAAATATATTATTTTTTTAATGTTTATTGAATAATACCACCACAACTTACACGTCCACCTGCATCTCCCGTAGGTTGCGTTACATAATCATCGGTTCCTTGATGTACAATAATTGCTTTACCCATAATATTTTTTGTATCATCATCGCAATCAATACACCATTGATCTGTGCTAAAAGTAATGGTTCCAAGTCCATCAGCTTTTACTTCAAAGTTTCCAATATCACCTTTATGATAGCCTTCTGCTGCACCCCATTTTCCGTGTGGCTGTGCTGTCGGATTCCAATGTCCACCGGCTGATTTTCCGTCTTCGGAAGAACAATCTGCTTTTTCGTGAATGTGAATAGCATGTGTTCCTTCGCTTAATCCTTCCATAATGGCACTCATAGTTACGACACCATTTTCTTCAGAAAACACTACTTTTCCAGAAACGTCACTATCACTTTTAGGCATCAAAGAAAACTTAATTTTCTTAGTTTCAGTCATTTTAGTGACTTCTTTTTCTGTGTTAGTATCTGTTTTATCAGTTGTTTTTTCTTTCTTTTCATCTTTACAACTTACCGATAGGATGAATATCAAAGAAGCTGCAATTACTGTTATTTTTTTCATTATTTCTTGGTCTTTTTTTAGTTTAAAATCATGATTAACAAGGTAAGCAGATAATTAAACAAAAGCAAAAAAATAGCGATGTTTAAAATCTACAGGCGCATAATTTAATTTTTGAATGGCGCTTCTTTTTTTAGATACTGATCTAAAAACTTCAAAATTCGACTGTTCGCTTCAATCTGATTTTCCTTTTTAACGAAACCATGTCCTTCATCTTCAAACAATACATATTCCACAGGAACGCCGTTTTTCTTCACGCCAGCCACAATTTCATCCGATTCTATTTGTAATACTCTCGGATCTTTAGCACCTTGCAATACCATTAAAGGTTTGGTTACTTTATCGGTATGAAACAATGGTGAAATTCTTTTCAATCGAACTGAATCTGCCGTATGCGGATTTCCTAATTCTAAATACAACGCATCTTTAAACGATTCCCACCATGGAGGAATGTTTTTTAAAGTACGAATCCAATTGGTCACACCAAAAATGTTGACGCCGACATCAAATTCTTCTGGCGCGTAAGTTAATGCCGCCATGGTCATATAACCGCCGTACGAACCACCGATAATGCCGATTTTTTCACCATCAATTTCAGTTTGTGAAGCCAACCAGTTTTTTCCTTCTACACAATCTTGCAAATCGCCTTCTCCGTGATTTTGATCGTCCATTTTATAAAATGTTTTTCCATAACCGCTACTTCCTCTGTTATTTACGGCTAATACTGCATATCCATGATTTGTCAGGTATTGAATTAATGGATTGAATGATTGCGTAGATTGTCCGCCCGGACCACCATGAACCCAAACCAACGCAGGCACTTTATTTTCTGCGGACGCTTGATGCGGCAAGTAATAAATTGCTGGAATTTCAGTACCATCAAATGATTTGTAACGAATTACTTTTGCCGTCACAAGGTCTGAAAGTTCAACCGTTTTGTTCAAAGTGTTAGTTAATTGCGTTAGTTCTTTCGATGCTAAATCATACACATACAAGTTAGAAGGTGTATTGGAACCGCCCACAAATAAGCTCATTTTGGTTTCATCACTCGAAAAACCAACATTGGTAATGCTTTGGCTTCCAAAATCGGGCAAGTCAATCTTTTTCCCTGTTGCCACTTCCTGAATTTCAATGACGTTTTTAGCATCTTCATTGATGTATGTTATGCGATACGTTCCGTTATCCGTTACATAACTTCCGTTGATATCCCAAGGTTTTTCAAGTACTTTTTCACGGGTTTCAGTGGCTACATTGTATTTCATTAAATATGAAAATTCGGCATCGGCATCCGTCGTATAATAAAGCACTGCATTGTCACTTGAAAATTCTTGTGCTGAATTTGCGCTTTGTTGTGTATTGACTTTCGATAGTTTTTTGGTAGCAATCGTATACACAAACAAATCGCTGTCATTTGTGTTGATGCTTTTACTAAGCGCTAAATACTTTTTGTCATCCGAAATGCTCTCAATACCATATCCACTGTCGTTTTTATAGATGAGTTTTGGGGTAAATGTTTCCAAATCCATTTCATACAAATCCATATAGTTATTGTCGCGTTCGTTGGATTGATAGAAAAAGCTTTTTTTATCTTTTGCCCATTTAAAAAAGGAAGCACGTGCACCTTTTTTTGGTGTCAATTCTGTGGAAGTTCCATCGGTATTTTTTACGAATAGATGAAAAATTTCGTCTCCGTTATTATCCATTCGGTATAAAATACGTTCGTCTTCTGGGAAGAATGAAATGGCGTAAATAGAAATGCTATCCGATTGTGTTACAGGTGTATAATCGCCGCCAGTAGTCGGAATGGTGTACATATTGTAAATTCCTGAACGATTACTCGTGATCAACACTTTGGATTTGTCAGGAGAAAAACTTCCGCCAAAAACACGTTCGTTATCCATGATTTGCTCAATGGAATATTCTTTCACATTTTGAGCCACCTCTTTTCCGTCATTTGGCTTTTTATCATCTTTGCAAGAAACCATAAAAAGCATTACTGCGAATAGTATACTTAGTTTTTTCATACGGTTAGTTTTTTAGTTGAAATGTGGTTGTTTCTTTAAAAGGCTTCAAATCAATTTGTTCCATTTGCGAACGATACGTTTTCCATTCGTCTGTAAAAAATGTATTGGTTTTTTGCAGAGCGTCTTTGAGTTCGTCTTCGGCTTGTGACATTAATTGACGTTCTGTGTCTGTCAATCCTGTTTGGCGTGAACTTACATACCAATTTGCTGAACCAATACGTTGCATAACAGTCACTTCAGGATTTCGGGTAATTCCTTGTCGCTTGTCTATTTTTCCTAAATATAGCGCAATGACTTCATCAATGCGTTTGCTTATGTTTTTAGATTCTTTGATAGCATCTTTGTATTTTTTCTCATCTAATTTTTTAAGTGCCGTTTGATATTCCGTAGCGACATTTTTACTTTCTACCAATTGCTTTACGGCGTTCGCAGCCGTTTGTGTCATGTTTTCAATCTTTTTTCCAGCGGCGTAAGTTTCGTCAATATTCTTTTGAGAAACTTGTAATCGTGGATCACTCGCCACTTTTATAGTCGTTTCTGAAACTTGATCGCCATACGTCATTTTTAATTGATACGTTCCAGGTTTTACGGCTATTCCGCCAGATTCACGTGTGCGTTTGCGAATCGTTCTCGAAGGTCTATCGACTCCTTTTTCGTCCATTCCCCAAAACATTCTGTGAATTCCATCTTCTTTCGGCACTTTATTTTTTAAGGTACGAATGAGTTTTCCGTTGTCGTAAATTTCTAACGTAAGTGAATCCCAAGTGATTTTTCTCTCTTCATTTTCTTCAAGGTTAGTTTCAGATTCGCTTTCGCCTTCATCTTCATTTTCTTTCATATCTTTTTTATCAGATTTCGGCATGTCTTTCTTGTGGAAATAATACGAAATCATAGCGCCACCTCTTTTATTTTCTCCTTGATACATCGCGTCTGCGCCAAAACGACTTCCCGTAGGTTGTTGATACGCTGCTTGATACGCTGTTGGTGGTTCAAATAAAGCTATATTTTTAGTCAAAATACTTTTGTCACTCGCAATCGCTCGCAGTGGACGAATATCGTCTAAAACCCATGCAGCTCTTCCGAAAGTTCCAATCACTAAATCGTGTTCTCTTGGTTGAATGACTAAGTCTTTGGTAGAAACCGTTGGAAATCCAGAAGTCCATTTTTGCCAAGTTTTTGCGGCATCTAAGGAAATGTACAATCCGTCATCTGTTCCTAAAAACATAAGATTTTTATTTTCAGGATCTTCTACAATCGATAAGGTATAACTTTTTACATCAGAAGCATCTACAATGCGTTCCCAAGTTTTTCCGTAGTTGGTGGTTCTGTAGGCATACGGTTCGTAGTTGAATCGTCGGTAATCATTTGCAACTAAAAGCGCTTCGCCTTTGTTTTTGTTGGATGCTTTTACTTGTACAATCCAACTTCCTGCTGGCAAATCTTTAATATTTTTGGTTACTTCTGTCCATGCTTGTCCGCCATTTTGTGTAAGGTGAACACGTCCGTCATCGGTTGCCGCCCACAACATATTTCGCTCTAGCGGAGAAGGTTCTATCACTAAAACGGTACAATGATTTTCGGCACCTGTTGCGTCCATCGTTAACCCGCCACTTTCAGCTTGTTTTAATTTTTCAGGATCATTCGTTGATAAATCGGGAGAAATTACTGTCCACGTCAAGCCTTTGTCGGTACTTTTATGTACAAATTGACTTCCGAAATAGAGCGTATTATTGTCAAAAGGATCAATATTGATCGCTGCGTTCCAGTTGAAACGTAATTCTACTTCTGGATTCGGATGTGTTGGTTTTACGGTGTAATTGTTTCCTGTGATCCAATCATAGCGTGATACAAAACCTTGTTGACTCATGGACCAACCGTAGCGAGAATCGTCTTTGTCTGGGACTACGTCAAACCCGTCACCAAACGAAATTTCTTGCCAATACGAATTGCGAATCCCTTGATCTTTCCACACATACGCAGGTCCACGCCATGAACCATTGTCTTGCATTCCGCCATATACATTATACGGAAATTCATTGTCTACATTGATATGATAAAATTGCGCCACAGGAAGATTCCCAATAAAACGCCAAGTTTGTCCGCGATCTTTGGTGATGTTCATTCCACCATCATTTCCATCAATCATAAATTTTCCGTTCGTTGGATGAATCCACCATGCGTGATGATCGGGATGCACACCATTATCTACGCCATACGCTGGCATCAATTGGTTGAAGCTTTTTCCGCCATCTTCCGAAACATTTACATACGTGAAAATGGTATACAATCTGTTTTCGTTTTGCGGATCAACATATATTTCAGAATAGTAAAACGGACGATTTCCAATCCCATCTTTGTCACTTACTTTTGTCCACTTAAATCCGCCATCGGTACTTTTGTAAAGAGCGTTCTTTTTAGCTTCTATCAAAGCGTAAATTATATTTGGACTGCTTGGCGCGATGGCAACTCCGATACGTCCGAGTTCACCTTTTGGTAAGCCTTCTTTGTCGGTTAGTTTTTTCCAAGTTTTTCCACCGTCATGCGTCATGTGCAAACCAGAACCTTCGCCACCTGATTTGAAAAACCACGGATCGCGTTTGTGTTCCCATAGTGCCGCAATGAGTTTGTTTGGATTTGTTGGATCCATCACTAAATCAGCCGCACCTGTTTTGTTATTGGCAAATAAGATTTGTTTCCAAGTTTCGCCGCCGTCTGTAGTTTTGTACACGCCGCGTTCTGGATGTTCGCCCCAAGGTGAACCAATTGCCGCCGCATATACAATATTTGGATTTGTTGGATCTACAATCACACGATGAATGTGACGTGTTTTTTCCAATCCCATGAGTTTCCAGTTTTTTCCGCCATCTAATGATTTGTAGATTCCGTAACCGCCGTTTAAGCTGTTTCTTGGATTTCCTTCACCAGTTCCAACCCAAATCACACTTGGATTCGATTGTTGAATGGCGACAGCACCAATAGAAGCCGTGACTTCTTTGTCAAAAATAGGTTCCCATTTGATGCCACCAGAAGTTGATTTCCAGAGTCCGCCAGAAGCTGTTCCGACGTACATTATATCAGGATCGTTGGTCACAACATCAATGGCGGTAACACGTCCGCTCATGCCGCCAGGACCAATATTTCGCGGTTTCATATTTTTGACCGTTTCCATGGAGAAATCTTGTGCAGAGACACCGATCGCAGAAAAGGCGAGTAGTAGTAAGAGTATTTTTTTCATTTTTTTTGGTTGGTTTGTTGTTGGTTTATGAGTTTATAGGTTTACTAGTTTATATTTTTTTTGACTTTCGTTATCAGTTATCAGTTATCAGTTATCAGTTATCAGTTATCAGTTGTCTGTTGTCATATCGAGCGCAGTCGAGATACTTAAATTATTAAAATCAGCCAATATTTTAAAATTAAAATTTATAATTCAACATTTAGCATTTTATGTATCAAAGTGCTTCTCGATATAATTTTCTCCAAAATCACTCGAAGTGACGTGTAACTTTTGCATTTAAAATTTAGCATTCAACATCTCGAATTCGCTAGATGTGACACATTTATAGTTTTATCAATCTAAAATCTAAAATCTTCAATCGTTAATCTATTGATGTCCTAAATGACAACCACAACCAGGACGAGAAAAACTGTTCGATTCTTCATGCCAAGGAAATGCGGCGTTGTATTTGTTGTTTTCCCAATAGAATGGTGAACGTTCTTTCGGTTCGTTGCCAATTTCGTTCATGGTTTCTGTATCGTACAAACGTCCGTTAATCATCGTATGCGTAATACTTTCTGTATTTCTAATATTTTCTAAAGGATTTTTCTCCATGATGATTAAATCTGCCAATTTTCCAACTTTTAACGAACCAATATCGTTTCCTGCACCAATGTATTCCGCTGGATTGATCGTTGCGGTTTTTAAAGCTTCCATCGGTGACATGCCGCCTTGTTCCATCATCCATAATTCCCAATGCGCGCCTAATCCTTGTAGTTGTCCGTGCGCGCCCAAATTGACTTTTACACCTTTGTCTGATAAGGCTTTTACCGTTTCTGAGGTTAGAATATGACCATTTTTGTATTCTTCATCAGGAATCATCGTGCGATGTCTGGAACGTGCATCAATGATGGCTCTTGGTGTAAATTGTAATAGTTTTTCGTTTTCCCAAACATTCGTTTTTTGATACCAATAGTATTCGCCATTGATTCCGCCATAATTTACAATGAGCGTTGGTGTATAGCCTGTTTTACTATGTCCCCATAATTCAAATACATCTTTGTAGACTGGCGAAATAGGAATGTTGTGTTCTAAACCTGTGTGTCCGTCCATAATCATCGTCATGTTGTGATAAAAGGTTGAACCGCCTTCTGGAACAACAAATATTCCTTCTTCACGTGCCGCTTGTAATATTTGTTGACGTTGTTCACGTCGTGGTTGATTGTAGCTTTTTACCGATAAAGCTCCAAATGCTTTGGTACGTCTGATGGACGAACGCGCGTCTTCTAAATTGTTGACAACCGCTTTGAAATCGCCATCTGCGCCATATAAAATAAATCCAGTAGAGTAGAGTCGTGGTCCGACTAACGTACCGTTTTTGACCAATTCCGATAAGGCAAAAACCGTTTCTGTATTTGCGGATGGATCGTGCGCTGTGGTGACTCCGAATGCTAAGTTTGCGTAGAATTGCCAATGTTTTTGTGTTGTTAAACCATATCGAAATGCGCCAATGTGTGCATGCGCATCTACCATTCCTGGTATGATCGTTTTTCCTGTCATGTCATACGTTTTTGTTCCGTTGGGAACTTTTACGTCCGCAGTTTTTCCAATGGCTTCAATGCGATTTTCATTGATAAGAATTGTTCCGTTTTCAATGACTTCTTCATTTTCCATCGTGATGATGCGCGCATTTGTAAACGCAATTCGTCCGCTTGGTTTGTCTGTTTTTAAGGTAAGATTGATCTTGATGCCTTCAGTTGTCAGCTCAGGCGTTTTTTCGGGTGAACCGTCTAAAAATGTAAATCTGTTTTTGATTTCATTTGAGAAATATTCGTCTCCTAATGTCCACATTACTTTTTTACTATCTGGCGACCAATGTAAATTGACACCAGCATCTTTCGCGATTTGCGCTACTGGAAATGCTTTTGTTTTATGATCTAAATCGATCGTTTGTCCTGTAAGAATCATTGGCGAAACATACGCTTTGTGCAATTGTGAATACGCAATCCATTTGTTGTCAGGACTTGGTACAATTCTGTTTGCATATTTTGACGTAAAGTGCGTGCGTTTGTCGTCTCCTTGAAGATTCACGCTGTGTAAAGATTTTGTTAGGTTGCCAAAATACGTTCCACCAGTTTGTATAAAGATGCGTGTTCCATCGGCTGAAAAGATAGGATATTCGCCTTCTTCTGTTATAAATTTTACATCCGCGCCATTTGCTTTCATCGTGTAAATTCCTGCATTTTTCGCAAATGTAAATCCTTGATCGTCGTTTCCTTGTTCTTTTCGGTATACGATATGAGTTCCATCTGGTGAAAACGATGGCGTTCGGTAACTTCCTTTGTCTGAAGTTAGTTGCGTTGAATTTCCACCATTTACAGAGATTTTTCGAACCGAACCTAAGTTTGTGTCATTCCAAGTTACGTATACAATTTCTTTCCCATTTGGTGAAAAACTTGGCTCTGATTCAAAGTCTGTTCCGTTGGTTAATCGTTTCGGCGTTCCGTTTGGTACGTTTTTCGTCCATAAATAGCCAACCGCATTGAAAACAAGCGTTTTTCCATCAGGAGAAGTGACTGCTTGCCGGATGACTTTTGCATCAAATTCATCAGGAGCAACCGGCGTATTGAACGAAACCGCTTCCGCAATTTTGATGGTTGCGTTTACCGAAAAAGGAATGTTGGTTACTTTTAGCGAATTGATATCTATTTTGTGAATTTTTCCGCCAGCCCAAAACACAATTTCCTTATTATTTGGCATCCAACTAAAGTTTGGATAGACGCCAAATATTGCCCAAGCTTCTTGCTGATCTTTGTCTAAAGCGTCATATAAAGGCCATTCTTCGCCCGTTTCTAAGTCGTGTAGATAGAGAACCGATTTGGTACGAACTCTTTTGATGAAGGCTAGTTTTTTTCCATCTCTGGATATTTGTGGACGTGATGCACCACCTGGTCCGCCCGTAATTTGAATTGTTTTTCCAGTTTCAAAATCATAGCGTTTGATGACATAGATTTGCTTGTTTGGATCTTTGTTGTACTGAAATGATCCGCCAGGATATACATCTTCACTGTAATATACGTAACGACCATCGGGCGAAACCGAAGGTTCGTTGACGTCTTGTTGCTCATTTTTCTTCTTGGTGAGTTGCAATCCAGCTCCGCCAGTGATATGATATTGCCATAATTCTCCTGCGCCCAGCGATCGAGTCGAAGTAAAGTGTTTTCTAACAATGAACGAATTGCCATCGGGCATCCAAGTGGAATTGTTTAGTAATCGAAAAGTTTCTTCCGTAATTTGTTTCGCATCAGAACCATCGGCATTCATTGTCCATATATTATCGCCGCCGCCAGCATCGCTTGTAAATAGTATTTTTGAACCATCGGGACTGAAATGTGGTTGTACTTCAAATGGAATTCCTGTGCGTAATATTTTGGCGTTTCCACCAGAAATTGGCATGCTGTAAATATCACCTAATAGATCAAATACAATGGTTTTTCCATCTGGACTTACGTCTAAATTCATCCAAGTACCTTCCGTTGTGGTAAATGTGTGATCTTTGTAATTGAAGTCTCCTTTAGGATTGGAAACATCCCATTTTTCTGTATCTTTTTTGTCTTGAGCAACTAATATGCACGAAAAGAAAAGTCCTAATAGGACGGAAAGATTGGTTCTTAACATTGGTTTTTCAGATTTAATCACCTAAAATACTTAATCCGATGTTAATATTTCTTAAAAACTTGTTAAGGTGTTTCGGGAACGTTTTAAAAATAGCTCAGTTCTGATAAATTACCACAGATTCGTTTTGGATTGTTAGAAATCCCTTTCGTTATGCCACAGTTTTGATAGTTTTTTTACCCAGTTTCCAAAACCAATAATTCATATACGCTACGCCGAAGACACTTGGCGTGAGCCAACCAGCAATTCCAGGAATAAATTGATTGACCACAATAAATGCAGTTACTGCCGAAATATAACCGCCAAGCATTTTGCCAATGTGCATTTTGAGCCAATCTTTTCGTAGTTTTTTAGGGTTTTTGAACAGCATGAAATCTCTTGTTGCAAATATAATTCCGACTGCGCCAAAAATGGTGAGTACGATATTGACTTTTCCTGTGTTGATTAGTGGATATACAATCATAACGATTCCGGTGATAATCATAATGGAAGCAATGATTTTATCTACCAATAGTTTCGGATTTGGCTTTTTGAATCGTAACGCGCGATATCCAGTCATGATAAAATATGAACTGAATAATCCGATCGTGAATAGAAATGGATTTTCATGTTTCGGTAAAATAGCAATGACTAAGGCTGATATTGCTGAAAATAACATCGTGTAATAGAATATAATTCCAGCTTTTTTATGATAGTTTCCACCTTTTTTCGTAATGATTGCGATGAATCCTGCAATAAAAGCAATTCCGCCAAGCGTTGCATGTAGGTAAATCAGATTGGTTGCAAATGTGTTCATGGAGTCATTTTTTATCAAATATCTACTGTTTGTAATTCAGTATGTATTTTTTGTGACTGAGTTGCGGAATTTTGGTGTTGAGTTGTTTGCTTATGACGCTAAACTTTTAATTGTATGTCATTTTATGTTTGCTAAATCAACATTTTTACAAACCAATTTCATTTCGCTTCAAGAAGTGTACGATTCTATTTGGAAAGATAGAAGTATTGAGATAGAGAACGAAAATACCGAATATGCAGCAAGCTTTAGAAAATGAATTAGTTAGATTCCGTTTTCTTATGCACGAATTCCATGATAAAACAAAAAATGATAATTCCTAAGGCGATATATACATTTGAGCTACTTACTGTATATTGTTGAATAAGTAAAGCTATCATTGCGACAAAACATAGCAATGCGCCAACTAAAGGAATACTTTTTTTTCCATTTATTTTTTTAGCAAGTTTGAAGCCTACACAATTGACAACAGCAAATATTAATAAGAAGCCAACACTTCCGGCTGTAGAAATACTTTCTAACGGTAATGTATTTACTAATACTATAGTAGCAATTGCTGTTATTAGCAATCCTATTGGTTGATTCCATAGTTTGCGTGTAAATTCTTTAGGAAGTTCATCATCTTCAGCAATTTCATAATTTACCTTGCTTCCGCCATAAAGCGAAGCATTAATTGCAGAAAAGGTTGAAATCAATGCTGCAATTGTAATTACGGTAAATCCAACTTTTCCCAGCATAGGCTTCGCAGCTTCTGCTAATACATAATCTTGAGCGGTTGCTATTTGACTGAATTCTAAAGAACCAACTGTAATGATAGCAATGATAACATATAATACTATTACAAAAAGTACTGACCAATAATAAGCTCTGGGTATGTTTACAGCAGGATTTTTAATATCTGGAGAGGCATTAGCAATTAATTCAAAACCTTCATACGCTACAAAAATCACCATACCAGCCGTAAGTAATTTAAACGGTGATTCCCATTGTGTTGGAGCTAATTGATCAATATGTGGATTGCCAAATAATCCGTAAAGTCCAAAACCAACAAATGACATTAAAATGATTAGTTTTATAATTACAGCATACGATTCTATTTTGCCAACTACTACAATGCTGTAGTAATTGATCGCTGTTGCAAGTAAAATAATTGCAGAAGCATATATATGTGTATCTAGGATTTTGTCACCCGTTAATTCTAATAAATTTGGAGCGTATGAGCCAAAAGCTGACGCATATAGTGCTAGCATAATAATATAACTTACCCAAAGCAAATTATTGATTCCGCCACTAAAAATACCAATTCCAAATCCTTGATTGATAAATTTAACAGTTCCGCCTCTGTCTGGATACGCTAGTGATAATTTTACATAACTGTATGAAGTAACTAACGCAATGAATCCAGCAATGAGAAAAGAAATTGGTGTTCCTCCTTTAGCTAAAGCTACTGCTAATCCGAGTACGGCAAAAATTCCACCGCCAACCATACCACCAATGCCTATGGAAATAGCTTCTTTAAGTCCTATTTTAGTATTAGAATTCATAATTTTTTAAATACAATTAATTTTAGTGCTTATTTTTTAAAGATTCGTTTTAAGAATTGCGTATTCAAAATTATCCAACCAGTCTTTTTTAATAGATACCTTACCAAGCATTTCTACTTTTTACATTCTCCGCACAGAACCGAATAATTTCCGTAATTCGCTTCTCGCGAGTAGCTTCTCGTTTGGCTTGATTTAACCAATACAGATAGCCTTTTCGGTAGGAAGGACTAAAATTTTGATAGTTTTCAAAGGCAATTGGGTTATTGTAAAAGGCTTCTTGTAAATCGTCTGGAATAATTAAATTTTCAACATCATCCAAAGCTGTCCACGAACCATTTTTGATGGCTTCAATCATTTTTAAAGAACCACTTTCGTGCATTTTATTTTCAGCAATCAACTCTACAATATAGGTTTTGTTGAGTTTGCTCCACACGCTTTTTGGGTTGCGTTGACAGAAATATTGGCGTCTGCGTTCGTCATCTAGTTTTTTGACGGTGCTATCAATCCAACCGAAACACAAAGCTTCTTTGACAGCTTCTTCCCAGCGCATACTTTCCATCTCACTACTTACTTTGTAAAAGATGAGGTAAACGCCCTCAGAAGTATGATGGTTTTCAGCGAGCCATGCACGCCATTCTTCGGCGTTTTTAAAGTAGAGTTCTTCTTTTTTTGACATGTGTATTATCTAAAAGTTTTCGCAGGAAATACGACTAAACTTTCATGCCCATTTTTACCAACCGTAGCAATTCCAAAATAATAATTATCAATTACAATTCCGTTTAAGGTAAATTCCGTTACATCGCCTACAAAGCGAGAATATTGCCATTGTGGAGCCGTCGTGTCTCTCCAATATATTTTGTAACCTACAACATTTTCATCGTCTGATTTTTTCCAACGAAATTTAACGCTCGGTTCTACAATTCCACCAATTTCTACTTCTTTCGGCGGTAATGGCGACCAAGCTAAACCTGCTAAATTAATAGCGTTTACAGCCGTTAGTTTCTTCGCGTAGGCGAAATTGACACCTTCTACAACATCACCGTATTTAATGCCGTTTTCTTCACGAATATCTTGATGTTGACGATTGTAATTTTCATGCGCTTCCATAATTCGGATACCCGCAAAACCCAAGTCGTTAAAAGGTCTGTGATGTCCGCCACGTCCAAAACGATCTAATCTGTAAATCAATATCGGATTCATCTCTGGCATATAAGTTTGTACTTGTTTATGCACATAACGTGCTAATTGTCTTGAAATTCCATCCACTTCACCACCATAAAAACGGCGTAATCTGCGTTCGCGTTCGGTTTCGTTTGCAGGAACTGGTTCAGAGAAAATTCGGAAGGAACGATTGTCTATCACACCATCCACACCTTCAATATTTCCAATCATATCATTGTTTAATACGCCAATAATATCCCAACCTTTCTCTTTTGCATATTTTGCCAAGCCTTGTCCGCCAAACAATCCTTGTTCTTCGCCAGAAAGTCCCACGTAAATGATGCTATTTTCAAATGTATATTTTGATAGAACTCGTGCAGCTTCTATCGTTCCCGCCATTCCTGACGCATTGTCGTTGGCGCCAGGCGCATCTGTGGTAAAGTCCATGGTATCGCTTGCGCGCGAATCAATATCGCCACTCATAATGATGTATCGGTTTGGATATTTTGTCCCTTTTTGAATCGCAACGACATTGACAACCCACGCATCTTTTGGCACACGACTGTTGCCTTCTTTCGTCACAAAATCTTTTTGGTAGAATACTTTCAAACAATCATCACAATTGCTTGAAATTTTGTCAAATTCGCCTTTTATCCAACGTCTTGCGGCACCAATTCCGCGAGTTTCTGAAATGGTATCACTAAAGGTGTTTCGCGTTCCGAAGTTTGCCAATGTTTTGATGTCATTTTCAATTCGGTCAGCCGAAACTGCGTCGACAATGTCGTACAAACGTTGATCGGTTTGTGAAAACGCAAAAGTAATAGAAAGCAGTAGGAGAGCGGTAAGTATGTTTTTCATCTGTTTATATTTATTTTATTGAATTGGTCAGATGGAACGTTTATAATCATTTCGCTGTGTGTTTTAAAATTAATCAAGAACCGTTTCATTTGAATTTTATTGGAGTTTATTTTCTTGTATAGTAAAAAGGAACAATTTCAGTAGTTCCATTTTTTTGATTGATGGCAACGTAAACAACCATATTGTTTTCGTCTAGTTGCTCAAATGTCATGCCTTCAAAAGTGGCTTTGTTTTTTGTGACGCTGATGAGTGGAAAATCGACAGTATCATCTTTTTCTTCCCAACCTTTTAAGTTGTTATTGAAGTGTTTTAAGCGTAAAATTAATGAGTTGTTTTCTTCGACAATCGTTTCAATTTCATAGAATTGCACTTTTCCATTTACTACTAATTTAAAAGATGCCATCATAGAGCCGCCTAAAGGTTCGCTCCAAATTTCTTCTGTAATTCCGCCAAATGCTTCGCCTTTCCATGTTCCAGCAATCCAACGAATGTTTTCGAGTGTAGGTTTTAGAGCTGTTTCGGGTTCGGCAACAATCACGATTTTATTATTTGGTTTATTGACTGTAATTCGTGTGATGTTGTCTATTTTTTCTTTGTCGAATAGTTTGATAATTTTCCATTCGGTATCTTTTTTTGGATCAAATCGATATAAAATATTGCCTTTTCCCATTAGAATAGAACCATCATTTAACCAACACATATCTTCTACATTTGGAATGGTATTCGTAATTTTTTCCGTGTTTCCCATTTCTGGATGTAGGGAACGAATTTCCCAAGCATCATTTTTTTTACTGATGTAACTGATTAAATCTGTATTTGGAATGTTGTGTAATGAACGTCCAATATTGGTATCAACCGTTGTGTTTGTTTTCTTTTTTAGGTAAGAAACTACTAATTCGTTGGGTTCGCCCAATACAAAAGACACTAAAATATCGGGTCTGTACCAAACATGATAGCCGATTTTTAAATAGTCGTCAATAGGAACACTTTTTTTGCCTCTGTAACGATATAATAATTGTTTTCCAGTTGTGTCGAGTCGGATAGCAGAAAAATCTTTGGTGGTTGGAATGGAAGTAGGCGAGTATTCACTTCCTTGTTTGGTATCGGTCAACCATTTTTTTGAGCCATTGTTTGTGGAATAGGAAACAATATCGGTTTGTTCGTTTCGTGTAGACGCAAATAAAATGGTGTTTTCGTATTGAAATGAAGGTTGATTGTCGTAGCCTTCGTTGTTGGAAATGTTTTTTCCGTTGGTGATATCGATTTGGTTTCCGTCTACTTTTAAATCAAACAAAAATAGTTCTGTATTTGATTGACTTATCGCGACAAGCGGAACTATAACTACTAGAAATTTTAGTAATTTTTTCATGTGGGTTTGTTGGTTTGATGATGGAAAGTTACGCAATTTTGAAAAGATGCTTTCTATTGGCGTGATTTTTTAACAAAAGGTACTTTTAAAATTATAAATTTTGAATGCTGAATTTTTATTAATTTTCTCTAAACTACTAAACTACTAAACTACTAAACCAGAAACTTCCACAATTCCACCAGAAGGTAAATCGTCTAACAAAATACTTCCAATCCGAATGCGTAGTAATCGCAAGGTCGGAAATCCTACTTTTGCCGTCATTTTTCGAACTTGCCGAAACTTTCCTTCGGTCAATGTGACAGAAATCCAACTAGTTGGTCCATGACGTTCATCTCGCAATTTTTTGGTTCTCGCTTTAAAATTTGGCGCAGGATTCAAGATAGAAGCTTTACACGGCAAGGTTTGGTATTTTTTACCGTGAATGCCGATTTCAACACCTATTTTCAGTTGCTCAATAGCTGCTTGCGTAATCTCGCCATCCACTTGTACATAATATTCTTTTTCCACTTTTTTACTCCGCACTTGTTCGCTTACTTTTCCGTCTGTTGTCAAGAATAGCAAGCCTTCAGAGTCTTCATCCAAACGACCAATTGACATAATACCTTCGGGAAAATCGTATAGTTCTCCCAACAGCTTTTTATTTTTTCGCCTACTTTGATTGTTGACAAATTGCGAAAGATACCCAAAAGGCTTGTGGATGATAAAATGGTGATGGTTGGACATAATTATTTTTGGCTGAAACTACTATTTTTATGGTTGAAATCAAATTTTTAATGTTTTAAAACTAAAATATAGATAATACCATTTTCACCTTAAAATTACTCACAAAAACTTGGGCTTTTTCCTTTATGCTGCAAAATAAAATGTAACCGTAGCTATGGCTATGCTTGCATTTTCTTTTTTGCCTAAAGAAAAAATAACTGCCTTTTTATTGCCTAATTTTAAAGCAAAACTGGTATAACCCGTTGTGCATTTAAATTTAACAGTATCGTAAAGCGTCAGTTCGAGTGATTTTGAGGCACGAAAAATCGTATCGAGAACCTATTTGTTGTCAAAAATTCTATTCTCGATACAAATTTCACTCATTTTCAATCGTAAAATTTACTCGAATTGACGAATTTTATCAAAATGCACAACGGGTTACAGATAGAAGCATTCTTGCAAAGAAAGTTCTTTTAAATTTACCATAAAACGTCTAACTTTAGCAAATGTCAACACTACAATTTATTTCGCTATACGCGATGTCGTTTTTATATGTTTTTGCAGGAATTTTTCATTTTTGGAAACCATACTTTTTTTTGAGCGTCACGCCAAAATGGGTGCCAGCTCCTGAAAAGGTAAATATTATTGTCGGAATCATAGAAATCTCATTAGGAATTCTGTTACTATTTGAAGCAACTCGCTCAGTAGCCGCGATTGGAATTATTGCGCTATTAATTGCTGTATTTCCTGCGAATATTTATCACTTTCAAAAGGCAAAACGCAAAGGGAAAATGGTCATTCCTACCATGATTCGATTGCCAATGCAATTACTTTTGATCTATTGGGCGTATACCTTTGTGTAATTTGATTGAAAGATGAAATCATTTAAAAAATCTACAATCTAAAATCGGACATGGTTCATCATTTATTTAATGTGAATTCGATATAACTCGGTTTTAAATATTCTCTATTTCAGTGCTTTAATCTAAATGTCAAATCGAGCGCAGTCGAGATTCAATAAAAATAGCATTTTGTAGCTTCTCGATATCTTTGCTTTGTATTTTCGATCAAAATATATTTTGTAGTTCAATAATACTCAAAGTGACAAAGTATTGATTTTAGTGTGCTCAGCAATTAGATTACTGATTTTTTAACTAGAATTTACGCTATTTAAGCAACAAGGTTTTTGAAACTAACTGTAAAAAACTTACATTTATCAAAAAAATTGTAATTTTTCTAAAACTTTTGCAGGTATCTACTCTTGTGTAGCTTTATGTTTAATGAATAATATAAGCTTATGAGAGATAAAAAGAGTGGTTATTAAATTTTGCTTAAAACTAGATGATAGTATAAAAGTTGTATGACTTACTTAATCAGGAAAATTTAAAAGGCTACTCCTATAATGGATTATTGAGCGCGCATTTGCGTTAACTTTTTATGATCTTTAGATTTCATCAAAAATGATAGGAGTTTACTATTTAACGTGAGTTCGATATAACTTAACTTTTAATGTTTTGTGTTTCAGTGTTTTAATTCAAATGTCAAATCGAGCGCAGTCGAGATTCTATAAAAAATAGCGTTTTGAAGCTTCTCGACTGCGCTCGAAGTGACAAAGTATTGATTTTACTACGCTCAGCAATTATATTACTTATTTCTTATGTCGAACTCACGTTATTTATAAAGTTAACATCAATATTCTATGAAAAAGTTTTTTTTACTTCTCTTGCTTCTATCTACTTCATTTATTTATTCGCAAAACAATCCTACTGTAATTATTGAAGGTGAATTTCTAGGGAAAACAATACCACTTAGAGACTTTGTATCAAGTCCAGAAAACACTTATAAAGTCAACGAAATACGGATCATATCGAACAATTTAAGAGCAAATGAAAAGTTGAATCCTGAAGGACTTCCAATAGATGGTATTGATCCTTTAAGACAAACTTCTAACAATAACTATTCAGCCATGTTTAGTTTAGAAGAAAACTTTGACGGTATTTCAACAAATGAAGCTGGTGGTTTTACGCCTCCAGATCCCACAGGTGCTGTTGGGCCCAATCATTATGTAAATGCTGTCAATGCAGCAGTAAAGATTTTTGATAAAGCGGGAAACACTTTAGCAGGGCCAACACCTCTAGGTACATTTTTAGGCTCAGGAAATAACTCAGGGGATCCTATTGTAATGTACGATCATCTTGCCGATAGATATTTTGTAAGTCAATTTGGTGCTGCTGCCAACTCGTTGGTTTTAGGAGTTTCAGATTCACCCGATCCAACAGGAGCTTATAATGTTTATCAATTTGTATTTGATTCTTTTCCTGATTATCCACACTATTCTATATGGCCTGACGGATACTATTTAACAGCCAATAAAGGAGGCGCAGAAACTGTATATGTATTAGAAAGAGATGTGATACTAAATGGCGGTACAAACCCTCAAATTGTAGGTTTTTCGCTACCGGGCATCGTTAATAATCCAAACACTGTTTTCAGCCCTGAGCCAGCGAACCTTTTAGGAACTAGTTATCCTGTAGACCTTCCTGGGTATATCGTATATCTTCAAGATGATGGATGGAGCACTACAATAGCAAATGACCATTTAAAGATATGGGAAATTGATATAGATTGGACCGTTCCCGGAAACTCTGTAATCTCAAACCCCATAGAAGTTCCGTTAGGTGCTTTCGATTCTGTATTTGCTCCATTTGGAACAGGTGATGTTGCTCAACCAGGAACAAGTCAAAAAATTGATATGATTGGTGGTGTCATATCGTATGCAGCAAATTATAGAAGTTTTGGAACACATAATTCATGGGTTATAACCTTTAATGTAGATGTTGACGGTAATGACACTTCTGGTGTACGTTGGATTGAATTAAGAAACAACGCATCAAGTAATTGGACTGTATATCAAGAAGGTACGTATGCACCAGCAGATGGTAACAGTCGCTTCATGGGTTCTGCAGCAATAGATTTACAAGGAAATATTGGTTTAGGGTTCAACATTGCAGGTAGTACATTACCTGTTGGTATTGCGTATACGGGTCGTTATAGCACAGATCCATTAGGGCAAATGACTGTTGCAGAAACTACCATTGTGAATGGTAGTGGTACGCAAACATTTTCTAATAGATTTGGTGATTATTCACACCTTACAATGGATCCAAATGGCTTTGATTTTTGGCATACAGCTGAGTATTTTACGGCTAATAATGTTTGGCAATCTCGTGTAGCTTCTTTTAGTTTATCACCTGGTTTTGATAATGATGTAGGTGTATTTGAAATTGTGAGTCCTCAAAATGGAAATTTATCAAATTCAGAAACAGTAGAAGTTAGCATACGAAATTTTGGTAATGTAAGCCAATCAAATATTCCGGTAGAACTTCGCGTTGATGGTGTATTGGTCGCTTCAGAAGTATTTACAGGAACCATTGCTTCAGGTGATGTTGCCAACTACACTTTTTCACAAACTATTGATTTATCAAATAGTGGTCAAACATATATCGTAGAAGCAAAAACAGTACTTCCAACAGACCAATTTGTTGCAAATGACCCATTCAGTAAAGATATTACTCACTTGCTTGGCAATGATGTTGGTGTCGTAAGTATTGATGCACCTCAAAGCGGATTTGGTCTTGGGAATGAGGTTGTAACCATAAGCGTTAAAAACTTTGGTACGAATGCACAAAGTAATTTTTCTGTACAATATACCTTGGATACAGGAGTACCTGTGATGGAAACAATAACGGCTACAATTAATCCAGAAGAAACACTTCAATACAGCTTTTCACAAACAGTAGATCTATCAAATATTGACACCTATTCAATTACGGCGACTACACTATTAAACAGTGATCAAGAGCCAAGTAATAACAGTACGAGTGTAAGCATTGAAAATGAACTTTGTACACCTGTACTAAATTGTAGCTTTGGTGACGGTTTGAAATTATTCTCTATTGCTGAAATAAATAATAACTCTGGATGTGAAGGGTATGGTGATTTTACAGATCAAATTGCAAATTTAGCACCTGATGTCACCTATCCATTAACTGTTACCACAACTTATGGTAATCAATATTTAACTGTTTGGATCGATTTTAATGATAACAATGTTTTTGAAGTAACTGAAAAAGTAATTACTGATTATATAATTGGGGTAAATCAAAATGCAGGTGTTTTCACTGAAACCATAGATTTAACAATACCTGCGATTGCAAACATAGGTAGCTATAAGATGAGAGCAAAAACAAATTGGGATAGTGTTGTTCCTGATGATGCCTGTGAAGTAACAACCTATGGTGAAACGGAAGACTATACCGTAAATATTCAAACCTTAAGTGTTGAAGAATTTTCATTTATCAATTCCTCAGATCTTACAATTGTTGACAAAGGTGAAAATCAATTTGAAGCCACATTAAATACCTCTTACAGTAGTGATGTGTACGCTTCGATATACAATATCAGTGGACAACAGCTTAAATTTAAAAATCTATCCAAGTCATCTCTCAATTCCTACATTGTGAAATTAGACATGTCACAAGCAGCCTCTGGTATATACGTTTTAAGATTTGGAGGAAAAGAAATAAACTCATACATCACTAAAAAATTTATTGTAAAATAAACTGTTTTAATAGATTGGCTTTAGGTAATAGTGAATACAAAAAAAGCATCATTTTAAACAATTCGCAATAGTTTAGTATTTTTTGATGATTTCATTGCGTTATTCGCAATAAAAAAGCTCCCGAAACCTTCTCGCAGCAATGCGGCAAGCTTTCGGGAGCTTGCGAAACGTTCTCGCAGACTTGCGGCAAGCTTTCGGGAGTTCGGGGAACGTCCATGCAGACGTGCAACAAGCTTCCCCGAGTTTACAAAAGTATCTCGCAGACCTGCGGAAGCTTTCCGCAAACAACAAAACCTTCTCGCAGAATTGTTTTTAACCTGAGTTCGACATAAGAAATAAGTAGTATAATTGCTGAGCGTACTAAAATTAATACTTTGTCACTTCGAGCGCAGTCGAGAAGCTTCAAAACGCTATTTTTTATTGAATCTCGATAGCTACGCTAGGTAGTTGAAATTAAAATATATTTTAATCTCAATAATGCTCGATTTGACATTTGAATTAAAATGCTGAAATACAAAACATTAAAAGCTAAGTTATGTCGAACTCACGTTTTTTTAAAAAGATACGCATAAAAAAAGTGAACCGAAGTCCACTTTTGATATGAGTTTATAATTCTACACAGCCTGTTTTAATACAGACCAATCCCGGAGGACAGCCATCCATAGCACATCTGTGAATACCACCGTTGATGGTTTGTTGTTGCTTTTTAGTAAGCAATGTTACTTCGTGTAATCGTTTTAAAGTGTCTAACATGATATTTTTTGATTATAGTATGATTCTACATTCTATTTCAGCACAATGGATGCTATATTCAATACAATATCCGTAAGGAGCACATTGTAATTTTCCACCTGTAATGCTCGATTGTTCTTTTTTAGTAAGTGTTTTGATTTCGGTTAAGTTGCGAATGTTTTGTAGCATACTATATGTTTTTGGTTAAGAATACTTTAAAAGTACAAAAAAACAACTTTTACATGTAAGGTAAAACCGTATTTCTTATGAAAGATTGTTATCGTAAGGTACTCATGACAAACCAAACTGCCACGAATTCTTCCAAAGTGATTTCACCATCAATTGTAAATAAAATATCGTTTCTAAATGCAGAACGACCTTGATAGACGCTGCCGTTTTCAATAGTAGCGATAATATCAAAGGAAGAAATAGAATCTCCTCTATACACAATATCATCTTGAATGTTGAATAAAATATCGCCCTGAAAAAAAGAATTTCCTTTGTAGACTTTATTGTTCTTTACAGTAGCGATTAAATCTTTTAAAAATGTAAAATTGCCTTTGTATATTTTTGAATTTTCAATGGTAAAAATAACGTCCAACCTAAAAGTTGAATCACCACGATATATTTTTCCATCTTCCACCGTACACACTAAATCCGTTCTGTAAGTTGAATTTCCTTTGTATATTTTCACTTGCGCCAACATAGTCCATGTTGTACAAAATAGGAGCGTAGCAATGAGTAACTTTTTCATGTATGAAAGATAGGAAATTCTGTTAGTATTGCGAGGACAGAATTTTTTTATTTGCTTTAAATCAAAAATAGTCAATCAAAAAGCCTCATTTTTTCTCAAACGCTTACGTGTTCTCTAAGGCTTCTTTATCATTTTTTTTAGAAGGAAATAATTTTGAAACAATATAACCCACAATCATTGCCAGTGCGAAAGAAGGCGCAAGAACATCCAATTTCACAAAATATTCACCAACACTTTCCATGCTTTGCACCACAAACTTAAATAAGATTACGGATAAAAACCCTGTAATCATAGAAGCAATCGCTCCTTTTTCGGTATAACCTTTCCAAAATAACGACAGAATGATGACTGGACAGAACGTGGCTGCAATTCCCGACCAACCAAAAATCATAATCCAAAATACTTTCCGATCGGGATATAAAAAGTACAGTAAAACTGCGATTCCAAGTGCGACAATTGCCATGGTAAGCGTGACGTATCTTGAAAATTTTGTCAAATCTTCATCTTTTAAATCAGGTCTAAAAATCTTCTGATAAAAGTCACGAGTTACAGAACTTGACGCAATAATCAATAGCGAATCAATGGTCGACATAATTGCCGAAAGCACAATAGCAATAAAAATGGCAACAAGAATAGTTGGTAAAAATTCGTTGGTCATCATGCTCAACACATCTTCTCCACCGGTTCCTAAAATAGCTTCCGGATCTTGTCCTTCTTGTGTAAAAAATATACGTGCAAGAATACCAATGGTCACGGCTGCGGCATCTGTTAATAACGTAAACAGCAAGGCTACCCATTTTCCTTTGTCAATTTCTTTTTCACTTTTGATAGACATAAAACGAACATACACTTGTGGCGATCCTAAAAAGCCCAATCCGATCATGGAGAAACCGAGAATGGTAAAAATATTCATCCACACATCATCACTTCGTCCCATAAACTGGGTAAGTGTGGGATCAATAGCGTTTAATCCTTCGGTAATTCCCGCACCATGATCCATAGAGAACCAAACCACAATGGGTAGTAAAATCAGTCCAAAAAACATTAAAATTCCTTGGAACATATCGGACCAAACCGCGGCGACAAATCCACCGATAAAAATATATATAAGTACAATAATGAAACCAATTAAGACACCGATTCGATAATCAATTCCTAGCATGGATTCAAAGGCAATTCCGGTTACGTCCATCTGCGAAGCCACATAAATAACTACGAAAACAACGAGCGCAGAAGCAGAAATAATTCGGAGTATATTAGTTGAGGATTTGAAATGGCTTTCCAAATAATCAGGTATGGTAATGGCGTCGTATTCATCGGAACGCCTTTTAAATCGTTTCGCCATAAATTGCCATGACAGAAATACGCCAAGCAATTCACCTGCCACAATCCAATATCCGGAATACCCTGCAATAGCACCCATTCCGGTAAGACCAATTAAAAGCCAACCCGATTCACCAGTTGCTCTGGCAGAAAAAGCGACTGCCCAGAAGCCCATTTTTTTTCCTCCAACGTAGAAGTCACTCATACTTTTGACTCTTTTGGAGGCTATAATTCCGATTAAAAAAAGAAAGGAAACATAAATGGCAAGAACTGTAATCTTTGTAATCATGGTTTGTTTTTTAGGTTAGCTATACACAAATCGTGATAGCTAATCATTGGTTTTGTTTCGTAAAATGTTTTGTGATTTTGAGAATATAAGGATTTTGTAGCCAATTCCAAATATTTGGACGACTTTCTGTTTTTATCTTCTCTTTGGTTCAATGCTCGTCTGGGAAAGCGTAATTGTGTTCGTTTGTTTGAAGTGGAATTAAATAATTCAACAATTGAAAGATTGAATCTAAAATCGAGCATCGTAAATAAACTTTTTGCCACGAATGCACGAATGGTTTTTGGTTTGGTTTGATGTGGAATTAAATGATTAAACAATTGAAAGATTGAATCTAAATCGAACATCGTAAATAAACCTTTTGCCACGAATGCACGAATGGTTTTTGGTTTGGTTTAATGTGGAATTAAATGATTAAACAATTGAAAAATTGAATCTAAAATAGAGCATTGTAAATAAACCTTTTGCCACGAATGCACGAATGGTTTTTGGTTTGATGTGGAATTAAATAATTAAACAATTGAAAAATTGAATCTAAAATCGAGTATCGTAAATAAACTTTTTGCCATGAATGCACGAATGGTTTTTGGTTAGTAATTAAGAACTGATGCTAGTTTAAGAATTTTTATTTTTTTTGTTCAACGTTTAGTAAATCTCCATTTTGTTCAAAAAAGTAATTGAATTTACCAAGTTCATATACATTTCTTTCTGGCGCAAAATTATCTAGTTTAACATATCTTCCGTAATTATAATTTTTAAATTGATTTTCAGTTATTCTTTTATTATAGTGACAAACAAGAAGCATTAAAAAGTTAATCGTATCAAATTCGCTTCGATGCAAATTAATAAATTCATTTTTATAACCATAAGGAGTATTTGCAAAAGACTCTGATTGAATATTAACTTCATCGAAAATTCTTTCATAATTATCAATCCAATATTTTTTCGAAAGCTTTGCATAATTTGCAATAATGTCTTTATTAATATTTTTCAATTGTCTCGCCCATTCTTTTAAATCATTTGTAAGCTTGAAACTAGCTAAATATCCATTAACAAAAAATAGCTTTATGTTTAACTTCTCAACAAGGACTTCTTGGTTAGGTTTATTGACATTTATGTCTAATACTTTGGATAAGAACTCTAAGCTCAAAGATTTATTATCGATGCCTTTGAGTAAATAGTCACGAATGAATATGCTATCATATTCCTCACTGTAATTGAAATTTTTTAAAAATTGATTAAGTGCTTTTTCTGTTGGTTTTTTATTTTTATTCTTGACTAATACAAAAATAATATTATCGCTGAAAACTTCAAAAACTACTATATCTATATTATTTTTTTTATTGAAATTCCCATGGTAAGTATGTATGTGATATGAGTCATATCCTAAGAATATTGAAATATTATTTATTGAAAGCTTGGCAATTTTATCCTCTAAACGGATAAAACCATCTTCGGTTTTAACAAAAACTCCTGAGGAATTATTTTTTTTAAATATAGACCACATTTAAATCTATCTTTTTTCTAAAAGTTTAATTGTTTCAAGTATCGAATACACAACTTTATTATTTTCAATTGAATATTCTTCTTGTGATATAATTCCTAAAATATTATCATTTTTAAGATTACTAAACCTAGATGAAAGTAAAATAATATTATTATATAAATCTACATCTTTATTTTTCACGTAATCAATCAAAAGTCTTAAACTTGATTCTATTTCTCCTTCAGATATATGATTTCTGATAATATTAAAATCAGAATTTTCCCCTTTTTTAACTTCATCATATATATCTATTTCTTTCTTTAATGAAGTTATTAGCTTTTTAAACCCATTTTCTTCAAAAAGTTTAACTGCTTGATAGTCTAATAAATTTATTGTTCCAACAGTAATATTAGGTAATTCAATATTTTCAATTAATGCAGGAATAAAATATAAAGAGTTAAATGGTTTCTGTTCAAGCTCACTTAAAGCAACTCTTAATTCTTTTTGAATATATCCATTTTTTGTTACACTGTGTTTAGAGATGCATGCTAAAAAAAATCTGGATTTTTTTATGGCTTCTTTAATCTTATCGTCCCATTTAACACCAGGCATTAAATCAACTTCATCTAACCATGGTTCTAATTTATTATCTTTTAATTTTTTATATAATTCTCTAACATATTCTTTATCTTCTGATGCATGTGCTAAAAAGATGGTCTTACTCCAATTCATAGTTTGTATTTAGTCTACTTTCAATATTTTAATAATTTCCGAATTATGATTACTATTGATAAAAATAAAACAAATACTACAGATACACAATGCGGTTTCCCGTAACACAACAAAAATATTCGTGAATTCGTGGCAACATCTCGATAGCTCTACTGAGTTTATCGAAGCACAATTTTTCTTTATTTCATTTCGACTCCGCTCAATGTAAAACACTTCGAAAAATCACTGTAGGAATGAAAATATTAACCAATCTGCACATACACACACTTCAAATACGCACCTTCTTTAAAACCAATCGGATGATCGCTATCGTGTTGCGTAGTTTCTATGATGGTGTAATTGGCGTTGTATTTCTGTAAAGTAGTTTCCACTAAGTCAAAAAACACTTCCGAAGTCACTCTGGAACTACAAGAAGCTAAGACTAGTATTCCTTTTTTCTGAACCAATTGCAATCCAAGATGCGTTAGTTTTTTATAACTCGCCACTGCTTTGTCAACTTCTGTGGCGCTTTTCGCGAATGATGGCGGATCAATCACCACGATGTCAAATTTCTTTTTTGCCTTTGCCAATTTATCCAATTCCTCAAAAGCATCGCCCACAATCGTATGATGCGTTCCTGAATATTGATTGAGTTTGGCATTATCTTTTGCAATTTCGAGCGCAGGCGCACTGATATCCAGACTCGTAACGGTTTTTGCACCACCAACTAAGGCATGAATGGAAAATCCGCCAGCATACGAAAACACGTCTAAAACTGTTTTTCCCTTGGCAAGTTCGCCTACTTTTTTACGATTGGCTCTATGATCTAAAAAATAGCCTGTTTTATGTCCGTGAATGACGTTCGCCGAAAAATTTACGCCGTGTTCTTTGAAAATTACTACTTCATTTTTTAGTTCGCCATCGAGAATTTGTCCGTCTGTAAACTTGAAAGGATGTTGTTCTTTTTGCACATTCCTGCTCAATCGTAAAACCGTAGTTTCAGCTTTGCTGACTTTGATTAATTCAGGTAAAATGTCTTTTAGATGATAAAACCAAAACGAAGCGTATAATTTTACCACAAGCACAGTATCGTACACATCGGCAACTAATGAAGGTAAGTTGTCGTTTTCGCCGTAAATGAGTCGGTAACTATTGGTATCGGTTTGTAATAGCGGAATTCTTTTTTGATATGCTTCGTTTACTTTTTTTGCAAACCATTCCGAATTGATCGTCACAGGCGAATTGGTATGTAAAATTTTTATACGAATGGGCGAATTCGGATCGTAGAATCCACACGCTAAGAATTTATTTTTCCGACTGTCAAAAATCACCGCCAAATCACCTGATTTTCCTTCTTTGTTCTGCTTGATAATACTATTTTCAAAAACCCACGGATGTCCTTTTTTAACAAAGGTTTCCGTAGCAGGTTTTAGTTTAATGGCAATTTTACTGGTTGCGATAGTTGGTAATTCGATCAATTTTGTTGCTTTGTGGTGATGTTGTGCAAAAGTACGGTTTTTGTTTAGTATTGAGATGTTAGTAGTGAGAATTGAGAAGTTATGCGTCACATCGAGTGGTTTTTCGTAGTGTTTTATATTGAGTGGAGTCGAAATGAAATGAAGAAAAATTGTATCGAGATGTTGTTACGGATTTATGAATTATTTTTAGTTTGTTTGTGGGCACGAGTTGGAAACTCGCGATAGCTTTGGGCTAGCTTTGGTAGTTTTTTTGTTAGATGTTGTTGTAGTTTACTATAAATGAATTCATTTTACCAACATAATCAGCGAGCAATAAATAGGATTCTGAATTTTTAAATTTGCTTTTGTAACTACTTATTTTTTCAAATTTTCTATTCAAATCATTTTTTAATCCATCATATGTTTTTAACTCATCATCATAATATGATTTCACAGTTTTATTAATCTCGTTTAAAATGTTGCACGCTAACATCCAATCATCGTCATCTATTTCTTCTATTTCTTCTTGTACATCTAACTCATCTGTTGTAATTTTTTCAAATTCTATAGAAAAATTGATGAGAGATTTGTTTTCTATTAAATGATTTTTAAATGTTTCTTCGATTTCTAATTTCCTTGCTCTTAGAACAAAATCGTATATACTTTTGCCATTATTATCTCTTGAACCATCTAACAATCTCGAAAAAGTAAATTTTTCCTGAAGATGCTTAAAAGTAAAAATCTCGTTTTCAGGAATATGTTCTATTTTTCTGTTATTACCTTTTAAGATATTAATGATTACATCATCACCGTATTTTTCTAAAAATTTATTATACCACTCAGCTTCAAAATCATATTTGACATATTTTGTTAGAATATCACCAACATCTCCATAAACATTCCATAGAATTGGCTGTTGTTTCAACCAATCTTTAAATTTCATTTCTAATTCTAATAAGCTTTCGTTATCGGTTCGACAAAAATTATTCTTTTTAACAGTTGGGACTTTTCTTGCTTTGAATTCCTTAATTTCTTCTTCCTTTTTGCCTAATTTGAGCAAATCTAAATTTACGTAACGTAAAGTCACATTTTTCGTGAATGAATAAACCCGTAGGTCGTTTGAACTTATTTCTAGAAAATATTTTCCAGTACCATTAAAATCTGTAAGCTGATAATTAGTAAAATCTCCTGATATTTCTGGAAAAGTAAGACCTTCAAGAATTGTAGATTTTTCTAATGTCTTCAATTCTATTCTAAATGCATTTTCATTTAATGTGTGAAGAATGACTTGAATTTGAGCAACTGTAGTAATGTCAACAATTTTTAATTCACTTATATCTTTATTTATATTGGTTGTCAATAAATCATACTTTCCGAGTATGGTTTTCATTAAAGATTCTTGACCCGTCAGTTTTTTAAAAAATCCCATATTTTCTTACTTAAAACTTATGCTTTGTTAAATTACCCACAACTAGTTATATCCAAGCAAATATATTGGTTTATTAGTTAACGTGAGTTCAATATAACTTAACTTTTAATGTTTTGTTTTTCAGTATTTTAATTCAAATGTCAAATCGAGCGCAGTCGAGATTCAATAAAAAATAGCGTTTTGAAGCTTCTCGACTGCGCTCGAAGTGACAAAGTATTGATTTTAGTACGCTCAGCAATTATATTACTGATTTCTTATGTTGAACTCACGTTAGTTACTATTACGAGATAAGAAAACTTTTGAGTGCTGTTTATCTGATTCCTCTTTTTTTATGAAAGTAGACAAAGATTATGTATGTGCAATGTGGTTTTCCATAAAATAACAAAAATAATTCGTGAATTCGTGGCTAAAAAAAGGAAAGTACATCAGCAAACAGATTACTTCAGTTATACTTCCTTCGTAATGAACGTTTCATACAAAATTCCTGCCTGCGCAGGAATGAAAAAAGCCATCTCATTGAGATGGCTTTTACAAACAACTAAATTCTAAAACTTATATTTTTTAGAATTATTTTAAATTCCTTAGAAACAGTATTCGTTTTCTGAGGTCATTTTTTCTGCAATTTGATTACGTAAGGCAACCACGTTTGGCATGTTTGCATATTTTGTGAAACGTTTGAGTCCCATGAGCATCATGCGTTGCTCGTCACCTTCTGCAAAGGAAATGATTCCTTCTTTGGCTTTGGTGGAGATTTTTTCAACGGCGTTGAATAAGTTCAATCGGGTCATGGCAATTTGAAGTTCTTGAGAATCTTCTCCAAAACGTTTTGCGTTTTTCTCAGTACGTAAAAGTGCCGATTCTACCATGTAGATTTCGATTAAAATATCAGCCGCAGCCATGAGTAATTGTTGGTGTTCTTCAAGTTGTGGTCCAAATTTTTGAACTGCCGAACCAGCCACCATTAGGAATACTTTTTTTAATTTTCCTAGTAATTCTTTTTCTTCCGAGAATAATTCAGTGTAATCTGGAATGTCAAATGATGGAATTCCCATCAATTCGTCTGCAACTTTCATCGCTGGACCTAATAAATCTACATGACCTTTCATTCCTTTTTTAACTAACATTCCTACCGCTAACATTCGGTTGATTTCGTTTGTTCCTTCATAGATACGAGAAATACGTGCATCTCTCCAAGCGGATTCCATAGGCGTATCTGCTGAAAAGCCCATTCCACCAAAGATTTGGATTCCTTCGTCTGTACAGTTTTGTATGTCTTCGGAAACTTTCACTTTTAAGATAGAACACTCAATTGCGTATTCTTCTACACCTTTTAATTCAGCTTCATGGTGTGCATTTCCTTCTGCTTCACGAATGGCGATTCGATCTTCAATATTTTTTGCAGCTCTGTATGATCCAGATTCTCCCACGTAACAAGCGGTTGCCATTTCAGCTAATTTTGCTTTGATTGCTCCAAATTTTGCAATCGGTGTTTTGAATTGAACACGCTCATTAGCATATTTTGTAGCTTCTGTAATGACACGACGTTGTGCATCTAAACAAGCGGCTGCTAGTTTGATACGTCCCACATTTAAGGCGTTCATCGCAATTTTGAAACCGTTTCCTCTTTCAGAAAGCATGTTTTCCACAGGAACTTTCGTGTCATTGAAAAATACTTGACGTGTAGACGAAGAGTGAATTCCGAGTTTGTGTTCTTCTTCACCAAGTGTAATTCCGTTTGGATTTTCTTTGTCGTATTCAACGATGAATCCTGTTATATTTTTGTCATCTTCTATACGTGCAAAAACAATCATGAGGCTACAAAAACCTGCGTTTGAAATCCACATTTTCTGTCCAGAAATCAAATAGTGTGTTCCATCTTCTGATAAAACTGCTTTTGTTTTTCCTGAGTTTGCATCTGATCCCGCGCCTGGTTCTGTTAAACAGTATGAACCAAACCATTCTCCCGTAGCTAATTTAGGTACGTATTTTTGTTTTTGTGCTTCGGTTCCGTATAGTGTAATTGGCATCGTTCCAATTCCTGTATGCGCTCCGAAAGCCGTGGCTACCGAACCTGTTGCACCTGAAATGTAATCACAAACAAGCATGGTTGATACAAATCCCATTCCCATTCCGTCATACGCTTCTGGAACTGAGATTCCTAAAAATCCGAGTTCACCAGCTTTTCGCATGATTTCTTCGGTAAATGCGTAATCTTTCTTTTCAAAACGTTCTTTGTGTGGCCATACTTCACGATCGATAAATTCTTTTACCGATGCTTTCATCATTTGTTGCTCCTCTGTAAAATCTTCAGGAGTAAATACGTCTTCACATTTTGTTTCTTTCACTAGGAATTGTCCTCCGCGTAAGATGTCTGTTTTTAGTTCTGTGCTCATTGTTTATTATAGATTTTAGTTTCTAGTAGTGAGTATTGAGATACTATTACTAGATGTTTTTAGTTTTGTTATGATTGTGAATAGTAATAAACTCACTACTCAATACTGATATCTCAATTCTAATTCAAGAACTCAAAAACACCCGCAGCGCCTTGTCCAGTTCCTACGCACATGGTGACCATGCCGTATTTTCCTTTCATATCACGCTTACGCATTTCATCAAATAGTTGCACGGATAGTTTTGCGCCTGTACAACCTAACGGATGTCCTAAAGCGATTGCGCCACCATTTACGTTTACGATGTCTTGATTTAGATTTAGTTCGCGCATGACCGCTAATGATTGTGAAGCAAAAGCTTCGTTTAATTCGATTAACTCAATGTCGTTTTGTTGCAATCCTGCTTGTTTTAGTACTTTCGGAATTGCTTTTACAGGACCGATTCCCATGATGCGTGGTTCTACACCTGCCGCCGCATAATTCACTAAACGTGCAATTGGCTCAAGATTTAATTCTTTGACCATTTCTTCACTCATGATGAGTACAAACGCCGCACCATCACTCATTTGCGATGAATTTCCAGCGGTTACACTTCCGTTTGCGGCAAAGACAGGACGTAATTTGTTTAAAACGGCTGTACTTGTTCCTGCTCTTGGACCTTCATCTTTGGTAACGGTATAGCTTTTGGTTGCTTTTTTACCATTTTCATCCACATAAGTTTCATCTACTTTGATAGGAACGATTTGATCTTGAAAGCGATTTTCTGCTTGCGCTTTTAAGGCTTTTACATGTGAATTGTACGCAAATTCATCTTGATCTTCACGAGACACCTTGAATTGATTGGCAACAGCTTCCGCCGTATTTCCCATTCCCCAATAATAATCTTCGTGACCTGATTTTACGATGTCGTAGTTTAATTCTGTTTTGAATCCTGTCATCGGAACAGAACTCATGCTTTCTGCGCCACCTGCAATGATGCAATCTGCCATTCCAGCTTGAATTTTTGCGGCTGCCATTCCAATAGTTTCTAATCCTGAGGAACAAAAACGATTAACCGTCACACCTGGAACATCAACAATATCTAATCCCATTAAGGAGATTAATCGAGCCATGTTGAGTCCTTGCGAACCTTCTGGCATTGCGTTTCCGACAATCACGTCATCAATGCGTTTTTTGTCAAAATTTGGCAACTCATTCATCATATATTGAATGGTTTCTGCTGCCAATTCATCGGTTCTTTTAAATCTGAACACACCTTTTGGAGCTTTTCCCACGGCGGTTCTGTATGCTTTTACTATGTATGCTGTTTTCATTGTAATGAATAGTATTTAGTTTGTTTTCAGGTTTCCTAAACTTTTAAAATTAATATGGTATTGGTCAAATAAATTAGCAGAGTGTAGATTTTCAATAAAATCAAATTCTCGAACTAATTGTCTCATTTTTCTAAATTGAAAAGAATTATAATATACCAATTGTAATTCTGAAAAATTCATTTGAGATTGAACAATATCTGCGTAATTTTTATATTTTTTTTCGATTGACTCTTTAGAATCTAATTGATTATTAGTTAGTTCATAACTTTTTTTATCAGAAATAAATTTTAAAATATGATATAAGTTCCTGAAATAGTCTCCTAAGTAATTTGCATAATGATCAAAAAAGATACGGTACTTAAAAAGTATTTTTCTTAAATGATTTTTATGAGACCTACTATTTTCAGAAATTTTTTCTAAGAAATCAAATTTTTGTTCTATATGTTTCTTGTTTATTTCTTTTGAAATAAAGTATTGTAATTCAGAACCTGGATAATGATTAAAAAAGCGATGTAAATCGTTTGCAGCTCTAGAAAGAAATACTCGACCGTGTATCTCAAAACCCTCCTCTGGTCGTGTACCATATCCATTTAAACTTATTTTAGAACTTTGATCACGTGTTATACAATTTTCAGTATTGAATACTATGTTGCTTTTTAAATCTTGATGTACTTTCAACATATTAAAAAAAGTATTCTCAAATTGTTGTTGTTCTAATAATTTTCTATTTAAGGATAATTCTTTCTTTTGAGAATTGTATGTTAAATAGATTAAAACTGTAGCTAGAATAGTAAGTACCGTGCCTAAAAAGCCACCTATGAAATCTCCAAAATGACCTAGTTTTTCAGTATCAATTACATTGGTAGGGTTAAAATAACCATGAATAGAATAACTAATAATAGTTATGATAATTATTAGAAGACTAATAATCACACCTGTTATTATATTATATTTTACTTTTCTATTCATATTTTATATCTCAATTCTCAATACTAACAACTCAAAACTATTTTTAGTTTCTAAGCGGTTTCCCTGTTTTCAACATGTGCTGAATACGTTCTAAGGTTTTACGTTCTGTACATAAACTTAGGAAGGCTTCACGTTCCAAGTCTAATAAATACTCTTCCGTTACTAAAGTTGGTTCGGATAAATCGCCACCAGCCATTACATACGCAAGTTTGTTTGCGATTTTATGATCGTGTTCACTGATGTATTTACTGGCTTCCATTGCGTCCGTTCCAACTAAGAACATTCCTAAAGCTTGTTTCCCCAGTACTTTTACATCTTTTCTGCGGACAGGTTGTGTGTATCCAGATTCTGCCATGAGTTTCGCATGAGCTTTTGCTGTCGCGATTTGACGATCTTTGTTTACGACTACAATGTCTTTTCCTTTTTGTAAAATTCCCATGTCGAATGCCTCGTATGCTGAGGTTGCTACTTTCGCCATTCCGATGGTTAGGAAATATTCTTGCAATACATTTAATTCTACATCACCTTTTCTAAATGTGTCCGAAGCTCGCAATGCCATTTCTTTCGATCCGCCACCGCCAGGAATTACTCCGACACCAAATTCAACCAATCCAATGTACGTTTCCGCCGCAGCGACAACTTTGTCAGCGTGCATGGAAAGTTCGCAACCGCCACCAAGTGTCATTCCGTGTGGAGCAACCACAACAGGAATAGAGGAGTAGCGCGCACGCATCATCGTGTTTTGGAACATTTTGATCGCTAAGTTTAACTCGTCATATTCTTGCTCGACAGCCATCATAAAAATCATTCCAATGTTGGCACCAACCGAGAAATTTGCCGCTTGATTTCCAATGACTAATCCTTGGAATTCTTTTTCCGCTAAGTCAATTGCTTTGTTGATTCCTTGTAAAACGCCGCCACCAATCGTGTTCATTTTCGATTGGAATTCTAAGTTTAAGATTCCGTCGCCTAAGTCTTCAATAACTGCTTCACTGTTTTTCCAAACTTCTTTCGATGTACGAATGTTGTCTAGAATGATAAATGCATCTTGACCTGGTTTTTTCGTTTGCGCTTTCGCAGGAATATCGTAGTAATACGTTGCGCCATCTTTTACGGTGTAGAAACTTTTTTCGCCAGCGGCAATCATTTCTGTTACCCAAGAAGCCACTTCTTTACCTTCTGCTTTCATGAGTTCCACACCTTTTTCGATTCCGATCGCATCCCAAATTTCAAACGGTCCATTTTCCCAACCGAAACCAGCTTTCATGGCGTCATCAATTCGGTATAATTCGTCAGAGATTTCAGGAATTCTATTTTGAACATACGCAAACATTGCAGCAAAGTTTTTACGGTAGAATTCGCCCGCTTTATCTTTCCCACCTACTAATACTTTGAATCGATCAATAGGTTTGTCAATCGTTTTTGTGAGTTCTAAGGTTGCGAATTTTGCTTTTTGACTTTTTCTGTATTCTAAGGTATTTAAGTCTAACGAAAGAATTTCAGAACTTCCATCATCATTTCTTACTTTCTTATAAAAACCTTGTCCAGTTTTGCTTCCCAACCATTTGTTTTCCATCATTGTTTCGATGAACGTTGGAAGTTTGAATAAATCGTGTGCTTCGTCGTCAGGACAGTTTTTGTAGATTCCGTTGGCAACGTGAACGAGTGTGTCTAATCCAACCACATCAACCGTTCTAAAGGTTGCTGATTTTGGACGACCAATTACAGGACCTGTAAGTTTGTCAACTTCTTCAATAGTTAAACCTAATTCTTTTACTTGATGAAATAAACTCTGGATTCCGAAGATTCCAATTCTGTTTCCAATAAATGCTGGCGTATCTTTTGCTAAAACGGACGTTTTTCCAAGGAATTTTTCTCCGTACATCATCAAGAAGTCAGTCACTTCTTGTTTACAGTTTGGTCCTGGAACCACTTCAAATAGTTTTAAATATCGTGGTGGATTGAAAAAGTGTGTTACAGCGAAATGTTGTTGAAAATCTTCGCTGCGACCTTCGTTCATGAAGTGAATTGGAATTCCAGAAGTGTTTGATGTGATAAGCGTTCCTGGTTTTCTGTGTTTTTCAATTTGCTCAAATACTTTTTGTTTGATGTCTAATCGTTCCACAACGACTTCAATAATCCAATCAACAGCTGTTATTTTGTGTAAATCATCTTCTAAATTTCCTGTTGAAATTCTGTCTGCAAATTTCTGAACATAAATAGGTGATGGTTTCGATTTTAAGGATGCCATAAGATTGTCGTTGACCATTCTGTTTCGCACCACTTTATCTTCAAGCGTGAGTCCTTTTGCTTGTTCTTTTTCGGTAAGTTCACGAGGTACAATATCTAAGAGTAATACCTCAACTCCAATATTTGCAAAATGACAGGCAATTCCAGAACCCATGATTCCAGAACCTATGACTGCAATTTTGTTAATTGATCGTTTCATCTTTTTTTCAATTTTTAGTGTGTTAGTCAAAATTTACTCTGTATAAATTGAGTAGATTTTTGAATGATTTTTGGTTATTTATGATTTTCAAAAGTAACTTCCATATCGGAAGTGTAGATTTTTTTATTGCTGATGAGTTCCAGAATGACTTCTGATACTTCATAGAAATTTTTCAGTTTTTCTTGACTTATATTCGCTCTTATTGCATCATTAAAACGCAATACGGTGGTTTTAGAAACGGCGCGCATTTCACGTCCGAAATCTGTTAAACAGATGAGTACACTGCGACCATCTTTCGGATTCTTTTTTCGATAGATGAGTCCTTTTTCTTCCATACCTTTTAAGGTACGTGAAAGACTGGTTGCTTCCATGCCCATTTTTGGGCCTAATGTTGTTGATGGTGTTCCTTCTTCTTGATCAATGCTGAGTAATGTAAACCCTGTTGCCATGGTACTTCCGTACTTTCCAGCTTCCTCATTGTACATTTTGGAAATGGCTTGCCAAGTGGCTCTCATTACGTGATCTATCGTTTTTTCTTTCATATACTTGTTTGGTGCTCAAATATATGAAAAATTTATTATGCGCGCATAGTAATAAAGAAAATAATTTTATGAATTTGCTAATTTTTTAGCAGTCAACGTAGGAGTATGGTAAAAATTCTACTTGTGATTGAGAATTTTGCAGAATTTTGGTTGAATTTCTAAGATAAAAAAAACCGCTCAATTTTAGTTGAACGGTTTTTGATATGTTAAGCTCTGTCGTATATTTTTTCGCAATACTCTTTGTAAATTTCTTTGATGACTTTTCGTTTCATTTTCATGGTTGGAGTAAGTTCGCCACCATCAATAGACCAAACTTTTGGAATGAGTTCGAAGCGTTTGATTTGTTCCCACTTTCCGAAGTTTTCGTTGGCTTCGTCCACTTCTTTTTGAATACGCGCAATGATTTCTTCAGAAGCACAGATTTCTGTTTCTGACGTTCCGATGTTTTTCTTTTTCTTTTTGATCCAATCTTTGATGAATTCGAAATTTGGTTGAATTAACGCCGCAGGCATTTTTTCACCTTCACCAATGACCATAATTTGCTCGATGAATCGTGATTGTTTAAATCTGTTTTCAATTAAAGCTGGAATTACATATTTTCCACCCGAAGTTTTAAACATGTCTTTTTTACGATCCGTGATTTTTAAGAAACCATCAGCGCTTACTTCGCCAATATCTCCCGTGTGGAAATAGCCATCAGACATTACACTGGCGGTTTTTTCTGGATCTTTGTAATACCCTTGCATTACATTTAGTCCTTTGACTAAGATTTCGCCATCGCTTGCAATTTTCACTTCTACATTGTCAATGACTTTTCCGACTGTTCCGACTCTGAATCCGCCACCGCGCACATCATTTACAGAAACCACAGGCGACGTTTCCGTCAATCCATATCCTTCCATAATTGGAATTCCAGCCGCCGCAAACACACGCGTCAAACGTTGTTGTAATGGCGCACTTCCAGAAACCATCAGTTCAAGATTTCCGCCAAGTCCTTCTTTCCATTTGCTAAAGATCAGTTTTCGAGCAATTTTTAGTTGCGTTTCATACCACCAACCATTTTGTTTGTAAGGTTCGTATTTGAGTCCGAGTTCTATCGCCCAAAAGAATAATTTCTTTTTAATGCCTGTTAAATCAGCGCCTTTTGCGTAAATTTTGTCATATACTTTTTCGTATAAGCGCGGAACCGCGGTCATTACGTTTGGTTTTACTTCTTTTAAGTTGTCACTGATTTTCTCAATAGATTCTGCAAAGAAAATTTCAATTCCACAGTATTGATATAGGTATAAAATCATGCGTTCAAATACGTGACAAACAGGCAAGAAGCTTAATGCTCTGGCTTGTCCGATGTGTAAAGGAACTCTTTTTTCGCTGTCTATTACGTTGGAAACTAGGTTGCTATGTGATAACATGACACCTTTTGGCTTTCCAGTCGTTCCAGAAGTATAGATTAAGGTTGCTAAATCAGAAGGTGTAACGGCATCTTTTCTAGTTTGTAATTCGTCATTGTTGCTTAGGTCTTCTCCTAATGTTCTAACTTCAGTCCAATGATGTTCACCCGCAATTTCATCAAACGTATATACACCTTTGAGTTGCGTATTTCCTTTAATTTCGTTTAATTTTTCTATGATTTCAGTATCTGAAGCAAAACAATAGATAGATTCTGAATGATTTAGAATGTATTCATAATCTTCTTTTGAAATCGTAGGATAGATAGGAACATTTTGCGCACCAATTTGCAAAATTCCGATATCCATGATGTTCCATTCCGTTCTGTTGGTGGACGAAATTACTGCAATTTTATCATTGGGTTTCACGCCTAAACGCAATAAACCTCTACTGATTGCATTTGCTTGATCTATATATTCTTGTGTTGATGTGGAAATCCACTCTCCTTTCACAAAGGAAGTTAGCGATTTCGATAAAGGATATTTTTCTAATTGATAATACGGAAAATCAAAAAGGCGGGTTACATTTGTCATGCTCTGATTTGGTTTTTGTATGAAATTGCAAATTAGGAAAATAGTTGACCATTTTCAAGAGGAATGTTAAAAAAGCACACAATTTTATGAAGACTTTATAATTCCTTGCGGATTCAGTAGAAATTTTTGTTTTTGTGAGATGAATTACACATCATAAAAAAAGACCTGCTTTTCGGCAAGTCTTCATTTTATTTTAAGTTTAACAATTTTACTTATTCTTCGCTTCAATCCACAAACGAGCATTCACAAACGCTTCCAACCAAGGCGAAACTTCGTCTTTTCTTCCTTGTGGATAGTTTGCCCAATTCCATTGGAATGTAGAACGTTCAATATGTGGCATCGTTACCAAATGTCTTCCTGTTTTATCACAGAGCATTGCCGTGTTAAAATCTGAACCGTTCGGGTTTGATGGATAACTTTCATACCCATATTTAGCAACAATATGATATTGAGATTCTTCTAGCGGAAGCTTAAATTTTCCTTCTCCATGCGAAATCCAAACGCCTAAAGTCGTTCCTGCTAAGGTTGATAACATCACTGAATTATTCTCTTGAATCTTCACAGATGTAAACGCACTTTCGTGTTTTTGAGAATCGTTGTACGTCATTTTTCCATGCGTTTCATGCTCAGGATTGATGACTTCTAATTCCATAAATAATTGACAACCATTACAAATTCCTACCGAAAGTGTATCTTCTCGTTTGAAGAAATTTTTCAATGCCGTGTTTGCTTTTTCATTATATAAAAATGCGCCAGCCCAACCTTTTGCCGAACCTAATACATCTGAGTTTGAAAATCCGCCAACCGCGCCAATAAATTGAATGTCTTCTAAGGTTTCTCGTCCCGAAATCAAATCGGTCATGTGTACATCTTTTACATCAAAACCTGCCAAATACATCGCATTTGCCATTTCGCGTTCAGAATTGGAGCCTTTTTCACGAATGATGGCGGCTTTTGGCTTCTCGACTGCGCTCGAAGTGACACCTTCTAATTTGCCTGTGAAATGTGTTGGAAATGTATATGTTAACGGTTGATTTTTATAGTTTTCGTATCGTGCTTTCGCTAGATTATTTGCGGTTTGTTTTTGATCGAGTAGGAACGAGGTTTTATACCATATATCTCTTGTTTCAGCAATATTAAATGTAAATGTATCTTCTTGATTTTTAATGTTGACAGTTCCCGAATTGGTCACATTTCCAATATTGAAAAATTCAATGTGATTCGCTTTTAGGGTTTCTTCTACACTTTCGTCCGCTTGAAAAACGATTCCTGCATTTTCTGAGAATAATAGTTTAATCGTATCTTCTTCCGCTAAATTAGACACATCGAGGTTTGCGCCTAAATCTACTTCCGCAAAACACATTTCTAGGAGCGTTGTGATCAATCCGCCAGAAGCGACATCATGACCTGCCACAATTTTTTCTTCTTTGATTAAATTTTGAATGGTGTTGAAAACTGTTTTTACAAACGCTGCATTTTGAACGTTTGGCGCTTCGTTTCCGATCGTGTTTAACACTTGATTGAACGAACTTCCACCTAATTTAAAATCGTCTTGTGAAATGTTGATGTAATAGATATTTCCACCATTTTGCTGCAATACAGGTTCTACCACTTTCGTGATTTCACTACAATTTCCAGCTGCTGAAATGATGACCGTTCCCGGAGAAATGACTTCGTCGTCACCATATTTTTGCTTCATTGATAAGGAATCTTTCCCTGTTGGAACATTGATTCCCAAATCGATTGCAAATTCTGAAATTGCTTTGACAGCTTCGTATAAACGCGCATCTTCACCTTCATTTTTACATGGCCACATCCAGTTTGCAGAGAGTGAAACACTTTGTAAATTGTCTTTCAATGGCGCCCAAATGATATTTGTCAACGCTTCCGTGATCGAGTTACGACTTCCCGCTACTGGATCAATCAATCCTGAAATTGGCGAATGTCCAATAGAGGTTGCAATTCCTTCTTTTCCGTTGTAATCGAGTGCCATCACACCAACATTGTTCAGTGGAATTTGCAACGCACCCACACACTGTTGTTTGGCAACTTTTCCACCAACGCAACGATCAACTTTATTTGTCAACCAATCTTTACAAGCAACCGCTTCTAATTGCAATACTTGGTTCAGATAGATGTTAATATTTTTAGTTTTGTATCTCGGATTTTTATAGTTTCTTTTTACTGTAACATCTGTCATGATGGTTTTTGGAGAGCTTCCAAACATATCACTTAATGCCAAATCCATTGGTTTGTCGCCTTTCGTTTTTGATTCAAACGTAAAACGATCGTCCGCAGTTACATCTCCAACGGTGTACATTGGCGAACGTTCGCGTGCTGCAATTTTTTGAAGTGTTTCTATGTGTTTTTCGGCAATGACCAATCCCATACGTTCTTGCGATTCGTTTCCGATAATTTCTTTTGCAGACAGTGTTGGATCGCCCACAGGCAACTTATCCAAATCAATTTTTCCACCAGTATCTTCTACCAATTCCGATAAACAGTTCAAATGTCCGCCCGCACCATGATCGTGAATGGAAACGATGTAATTTTCTTTACTTTCCACCATACCACGAATGGCATTTGCCGCTCGTTTTTGCATTTCAGGATTGGAACGTTGTACCGCATTTAATTCAATTCCCGTAGAAAATGCGCCGGTATCTGCCGAAGAAACTGCCGCGCCGCCCATTCCAATTCGGTAGTTTTCACCACCCAAAATGACAATTTTATCGCCTTCTTTCGGAGTGTGTTTGATAGCTTGTGAAGCTTTTCCGTAGCCAATTCCGCCCGCTTGCATGATGACTTTGTCATATCCTAGTTTTCGAGCTTTTGCCGTACTTGAAGCGTCATTTTCTTCGTGTTCAAATGTGAGAACAGAACCGCAAATTAAAGGTTGCCCGAATTTGTTTCCAAAATCAGAAGCACCATTGGATGCTTTGATTAAAATGTCCATCGGTGTTTGATACAACCAATCTCTGGCTTCAAATTTTTCTTCCCAATATCTACCATTTTCTAATCGAGAATAGGAAGTCATATACACAGCCGTTCCAGCCAATGGTAATGAACCTTGTCCGCCCGCAAGTCTGTCTCTAATTTCTCCTCCAGAACCTGTTGCCGCGCCATTAAAAGGTTCAACGGTTGTTGGAAAATTGTGTGTTTCTGCTTTTAGCGAGATGACAGATTCAAATTCTTGTGCTTCGTAAAAGTCTGGTTTGTCTGCTGTTTTTGGCGCAAATTGGGTCACTTTCGGACCTTTTATAAACGCAACATTGTCTTTGTAAGCTGAAACAATATCGTTTGGATGTTGTTTTGATGTTTCTTTGATCAACTTAAAAAGTGACGTTGGTTTTTCTTCACCATCAATGATGAAAGTTCCGTTGAATATTTTGTGTCGACAGTGTTCTGAATTGACTTGCGAAAAGCCAAATACTTCAGAATCCGTTAGTTTTCTGCCTAATTTTTTTGAAAGTTGTTCTAGGTATTCAACTTCTTCTGCGTTTAACGCCAAACCTTCTTGTTCATTGTAGGCGGCAATATCTTCAATGTCTAAGATCGCTTCTGGTTGAATATCAATCGTAAATGTATCTTGATGTAATCCGTTGAATTTTTGAGAAATCATTGGATCAAAATTTGTAAAATCTTCGGAAACAGCTTTGAATTCTTCAATTCTGATAATGCCTTCAACGCCCATGTTTTGGGTAATTTCTACGGCATTTGTACTCCAAGGTGTGATCATTGCGGCTCTAGGACCAACAAAAAAAGCATCCAAAGATGCTTGTGCTAGTTGCGGTGCGTTGCCAAAAAGCCAGTTGAGTTTTGCAACGTTTTCTGTTGATAATTCTTTTACTGTTTGTACAGCAAACACTTTGCTGTGTACGTTTCCAAAGAAATGAATCATTCTGTATGTTGTTTGTGTTGTTGTTTTTAAAAGTGCAAATTTAATCTATTTAGCGATAATTTAACTTAAAATTGTTGGTATAATTTAGGAGTTATTCACGGGGTTTTGAACAGCATCTCAACTGCGCTCGATGTGACATTTTAGACTTTATTCGATATTTTAGATCGTTAGACTTTTTAGATTCTTGGATAAATTTAGATTTTTAGACTCTAGCAAACTACGCTATCGTTCGTAACGAAGTTATAATGATGAACGTGATTATTTTTTTAATTTTTGAATCATTCAATTTGCGTTATCATACGCTTCTTTGATCCAGTTTTTTACATCTTCTGTAACTTCATTAATAGTTGACAAACGAATTCTGTGTGTACACATAGCACTAAAACTCCCTGAATTTTCTAAAATTCCTTCGGCTTCTTTCCCTTTTAAGTTTAATCCAAGATCTAAACGTGTTTTTGTAGATGGTTGAATGATCACAAATTGCTTGTTTCTGCGCACACTTACATACGCTTTTTTTGGTGCAAATTCAATATCATTTCCTAAGGTTTTTATGTATGATTTTAAGGTATCAAATATGGGTTTTAACGCTTCTTTTTTCTCGTATTGTGAAGCTACTAAATCAACAGTTGCTGTTTTGTCTTCTTTGGATAAATGTACGATGGTATTGGCAAAACCATGCGTGACGCCGTGTTCTTTTTTGAGAAAGTTCACAGCTTCCGAATGTTTGGTAAATGATTGCTTTTTTAGAATTACAATCCAAGCTTCAAGCGATTTCCCTGTTTTTTCAGGCATGTTTGCGATCATTGTTTGCAATGCTGTATCCATAAGTGAGAAGTTTCAAGTGGTTTGAGATGTTAAGATATGAATTTTGGCGGAGACCAAGAAAATAGGAATCGGTTTTTGTGTTTTTCTGAAAGTAATTTTAAAAAGGGATAGAAATTCACACAGCATATTATTATACAAGAAAAGTGAATTTTGAAAAAAATCCATCTTTAGAAAAAAGAAAAAACGCACTGAATTTCAGCGCGTTTTTTGATTGTATGATTTTTTTGTGGAACGATTATTTCATCGCACCTACCATATTTTCTGGTTTTACCCATTCGTCATATTCTTCAGGAGTTACATAGCCTAAATTGACAGCTTCTTCACGAAGTGTCGTTCCGTTTTGGTGTGCCGTATTCGCAATTTCGGCAGCTTTGTAATAGCCTATTTTTGTGTTTAATGCGGTTACTAACATTAATGAATTGTTGACTAATTCTTTTATTCTTGCATGATTTGGCTCAATTCCTACCGCACAATGTTCATCAAAACTTCTGCAAGCATCTCCAAGTAATTGTGCCGATTGTAATAAGTTGGCAATCATCATCGGTTTGAAAACATTTAATTCGTAATGACCTTGTGTTCCGCCAACCGTGATGGCAACATCGTTTCCGAAAACTTGCGCACAAACCATGGTTAACGCTTCACATTGCGTTGGATTTACTTTTCCTGGCATGATAGAACTTCCAGGTTCGTTTGCAGGAATGATGAGTTCGCCAATTCCTGAACGCGGTCCGGATGCCATCAAACGAATGTCATTCGCAATTTTATTTAGAGAAACCGCTAATAATTTTAAAGCATTGTGCGTTTCTACAATCGCATCATGAGCCGCCAAAGCTTCAAATTTGTTTTCAGCCGTTACAAAAGGTAATTCTGTAAAACGCGCAATAAATTCAGAAACTCTTTTGGCGTATCCTTTTGGCGTATTTAATCCTGTTCCAACCGCAGTTCCACCTAAAGCTAATTCGCTTAAATGTGGCAACGTGTGTTCTAAGGATTTTAAGCCGTGATTTAGTTGCGAAACATATCCAGAAAATTCTTGTCCTAGTGTCAACGGCGTCGCATCCATTAAGTGCGTTCTTCCGATTTTAACCACATTTTTGAATTCTTCTGATTTCTTTTTTAGGGTATCGCGTAATTGTTTTACCCCTGGAATCGTATTTTCCACAATTTTTTTATAGGCTGCAATGTGCATAGCCGTTGGAAATGTATCGTTGGATGATTGTGATTTGTTTACATCATCATTTGGCTGAATAGTTTTGTCGCCTTCGCCAATTTTTTTCCCAGCTAGTTGATGTGCTCTGTTGGCAATCACTTCGTTCACATTCATGTTGGATTGCGTTCCTGAACCTGTTTGCCAAATGACCAACGGAAACTGATCGTTGTGTTTTCCTGCTAAGATTTCTTCACACACTTGTGCAATAAAATCTCTTTTTTCAATGGGTAGCACGCCCAATTCACAGTTGGTAAATGCTGCTGCTTTTTTTAAATAGGCAAACCCATAAATCACTTCTAATGGCATGCTTGCTGGCGCGCCAATTTTAAAATTATTTCTTGAGCGTTCTGTTTGAGCTCCCCAAAGTTTATCTGCGGGAACTTTTACTTCGCCCATGGTATCTTTCTCTATTCTGTATTCCATAATGTCAATGGTTTTTTCAAGGTGTAAATTTAAATATTTTGTGTTTATGAATGTAGTTTTTTAGACTTTTTTATAACGAAACATAGCAATAGTTATTGACATTTTATTTTGAAAAGTTATGCGAATTAATTTTGAAGTTGTTAGCTTGCTAGAACTCTGATGAATCTTAGTAAGAATTAAAAATTGTTAATATTTCTAAGCGTTTCAGTATGAATTTTTAATTTAATACGATATCTTTGTCATTGAATTCGATAAATTCCGGAAAATATGTTTGAATTTGATCAATATTTAGGCTTTTTAGCTTTCTTAACTATCTTAACCATTGGATTTTGGTTGATGATTCTTTTATTAACGTTTATCGTACCTTATTGGGTAGGAGGCGCGTTGAAAGAACGTTTCGACGAGTGGAGAGCAGCAAAAAAAGATTCCTAAATACTAAAAGGACAAAGATAAAAAGGGAACTTATTTTACATAAGTTCCCTTTTTTTATATCCAGTATTTTAATAATTGTTTATTTCAATGCTTCAAATAACAATTCGGCTACTTTTTCTGAAGATGCAGGATTTTGACCTGTAATCAACAAACCATCTTTTACAGCATGTGAATTCCAATCGGCAACTTTAGAATAAATTCCGCCATTCTTTTTCAACATATCTTCCACTAAAAACGGCACAACATCAGTCAATTGAACCGCAGCTTCTTCACTATTGGTAAATCCAGTGACATTTTTACCTTTTACTAAAGGAGTTCCATCTGTGTTTTTAGTGCTTTTAAAAACTGCAGGTGCATGACAAACAGCGGCAACAGGTTTGTTGTTCGTGTAAAATGCTTCAATTAATTTGATAGAATTTGGATCTTCTGCTAAATCCCAAAGTGGTCCGTGTCCGCCAGGATAAAATACCGCATCATAATCCGCTTCGTTAACAGTTGCCAGTTCTAAGGTATTTGCCAAAAGTTTTTGTGTTTCTTTATCAGTATTGAAACGCTTTGTAGCTTCCGTTTGTGCGCTTTTATCGGTGCTTTTTGGATCAATTGGTGGTTGTCCGCCTTTTGGGGAAGCCAATGTAATCATCACATTTTTATCTTTCAATGTGTAATATGGAGCGGCAAATTCTTCAATCCAGAAGCCTGTTTTTTCTCCAGTATTTCCTAATTGATCGTGACTCGTTAATACAAATAATACTTTTTTCATGTTCTTTTTTTCGTTTTGATGTTGATTTTTAGTAGTGGAGGTAGATTTCTCTGACTTCATCGTACAGGCAGTAACTAAAATGATTACCGCAAGTGTACTCATAACATACTTCATAGGGGGAATTTTTATGCGGCAAATATAGATAATTATAGGTAGAAAAAAATTGATGTATGTTAAGAATCGCTTTTTGAAATTTCTTTACGAATACGACTCAAACTTTCGGTAGTAATGCCTAAATACGAAGCAATATGATAGTTTTTTACATGTTGTTCAATATTTGGATAATCTTGGGTGAAATGAATATAGCGTTCTTTGGCAGATTGTGATAAATTGGCTAAAATTCTTTTTTGAAAACTCATAAACGAACGTTCCAGCTTTTTGCGTACAAAGTGTTCTACTTTTGGGATTTTTGCATAAATTTCTTCCACATCATCTCTACAAATTTTATATAAAGTTGCATCTTCAATACATTCAATACACAACACAGATTTTGTTTCAGAAAAATACCCAATATAATCGCTAATCCACCAACCTTTAATCGCAAATTGAATCGTATGTTCTTTTCCTGATTTCGCCATCAAATATGTTCGTAAACAACCATCAAACACAAAATATTGATGATCTACCTTTTCATTAGCACGCAACACAATTTCGCCTTTTTTAAACGAAACTTTCTTGTATTTACGTTCAATAAAAGCGATTTCTTCTTCCGTAAAGGAAAGTGTGTCGTCATAAATTTCGTGAACAAAAGAAGGTGGTTGTTGCATAAAGCGAATACTAATAAAGTTAAATATTGAATGCTGCGAGTCTCTATACAAAATGAATAGAAATAAAGGTAAGAAAAATATGCGCAAAAATAAAAAAATAACTATCTTTTTAAAACCATCGTTTATCAACTTTGATGTTTAATTTTTGCAAAAGTTTAACGAATGCCTCAAACTCCATTCTAGTGAAATCAATGATGACAGAATGCTGGTTGATGTCTAATCTATAAAATCGATACTCTACTTTTCTGATCTTTACCTTATTTACGGTAGTCAAATCAATTCGATCAACACCTTCACGATTTGTGATAACTACTATGTAATCTATGACTTCAATGGTGCCAATTCTATTGAAAAGAACAGCTCCAAGTACAGAAATTAATAACAAAACAGCAAAGAAAATTTGAAAGAACAAATAATAATTTTTGTAGTTGTCTAATGATGTAAAAAACTGATCTATGATAAAACAAATACCGATACAAATACCAGAAAACAAGTAAGCTTTCTGCCAAACTTTATAAAATTTAGTTTCTTTAAAATAGTCAGTATTGATGATATCTGCTTTCATTGCGCCAAAAATAGACGAATTTTCAACTCAGACAAAATCTTTAAAAACATAAAAGTTTTGTGCATTGCTATTTCCTTTTTCTTAATTTCGCAATCTGAAAAAAGAATACATGATTACAGTAGATAATATTGCCGTAGAATTTAGTGGAACTAGCTTATTTAGTGATGTAAATTTTGTCATCAATGAAAATGATAAAATTGCTTTGATGGGGAAAAATGGTGCAGGAAAATCAACCATGATGAAAATTGTGGCAGGCGTTCAAAATGCAACACGTGGAAAAATAAGTGCTCCAAAAGATACTAAAATTGCGTATTTACCGCAACATTTACTCACGGAAGATAATTGTACGGTATTTGAAGAAGCTTCGAAAGCATTTGCCCATATTTTTAAAATGCGCGATCAAATGGAAGCGCTCAATAAAGAACTTGAAACGCGTACCGATTATGAAAGTGATGCGTATATGAAAATTATAGAGCAAGTTTCAGAATTGGGCGAACAATTTTATGCTTTAGAAGAAATAAATTACGATGCAGAAGTTGAAAAAGCGTTAAAAGGATTGGGTTTTAAACAAGATGATTTTCAACGTATGACCAGCGAATTTAGTGGTGGATGGCGTATGCGAATTGAATTGGCAAAGATTTTATTACAAAAACCCGATTTAATTCTGCTCGATGAGCCAACAAACCATATTGATATTGAATCTGTATTATGGTTAGAAGATTTTCTGATCAATAAAGCAAATGCCGTGATGGTGATTTCGCATGATAGAGCATTTATTGACAACATTACAAATCGTACAATTGAAGTCACGATGGGACGCATTTACGATTACAAAGCCAATTATTCACATTACTTACAATTGCGTGCCGATCGACGTATTCATCAAATCAAAGCGTATCAAGAACAACAAAAATACATTGCGGACAATCAGGCGTTTATCGATCGTTTTAAAGGAACATTCTCAAAAACAAATCAAGTTGCTTCACGGGTGAGAATGCTGGAAAAATTACAAATCATTGAAATTGATGAAGTGGACAATTCGGCATTAAAACTAAAATTTCCACCTGCGCCAAGATCAGGCGATTATCCAGTAATCGTGGAAGATTTAACCAAGAAATATGACGAACACACCGTATTTAAAAATGCAAGTTTTTCCATTGCACGTGGCGAAAAAGTATCCTTTGTTGGGCGAAATGGAGAAGGGAAATCAACGATGATAAAATCCATTTTAGGAGAAATAGAACACGAAGGAAAATGCACGTTGGGTCACAATGTAAAAGTGGGTTATTTTGCGCAAAATCAGGCTTCGTTACTTGATCAGGATTTGACCATTTTTCAAACCGTAGATGAGGTTGCCAAAGGAGATATTCGTACACAAATTAAAAATATATTAGGTCAATTCATGTTTAAAGGCGATGATATTGACAAAAAAGTAAGCGTACTTTCTGGTGGAGAAAAAACGCGTTTGGCAATGGTAAAACTCTTGTTAGAACCTGTAAATCTCTTAATTTTGGATGAACCGACAAACCATTTAGACTTGCGTTCAAAAGATGTCTTAAAAGATGCGCTAAAAGCATTTGATGGCACGCTGATTTTAGTCTCTCACGATCGAGATTTCTTGCAAGGTTTATCACAAAAAGTCTTTGAATTCAAAGAACAACGCGTCATTGAACATTTTGAAACCATTGATGCTTTCTTAGAGCGAAATCGTATCAAAAGTATCAAAGAAATGGATTTGAAAGTGTAAATTCTTGACGTCAATTTCTAGGATTTCAAATTGACTGAAACCTTCAAAAAACAATACATACTTCAAAGCGAACTTCGGTTCGCTTTTTTTAGTCTTTGACTTTTAGTTTTTCATTTCTCAAAGAAAAAGGAGAATAATCCCTTGACTATAAGGTGTTTTCCTTCTTTCACAACTTCTTCAAAAGTTACAACTTTGTGTATAACCAAAAACTAAAAAATTATGGCACGAAAACAAGTAACTCATTACGCAGTATTTTATAATATTGGTGAAACAGCATCGGTAAATGTCTACTACCAAGGTGGTGGCGCAAATACGATCACAAATCTTTCCATAGAGGAAGCTTCATTTGTAATTGACTTATTACGAAATGAAAAACCAATTGGGTACGATCATACTAGAAAACGATTGTCTACACTGAATGCGGAACCCGTTGGAGAAAATGAATAGTTATGGCACGAAAAAAAATAAATAGCTATGCAGTTTTCAGAAATACAGATGAAACGACTGCTATCAATGTGTATTACGAATCTGCTGGCGCCGATACAATTTCAAATTTATCCCTAAAAGAAACTAATTTTATTACGGATTTATTGCGAAATGAAAAACCAATGTCTTACGATCATGCACGTAAAAGACTTTCTACTTGGAGTTTTGAACCCGTTGGTGAAGAAGAAGGCGGTTATTTAGAACCTCTTTTCAACTTAAATGATTGGTTAAATCGTCATGTAAGCATACGTGATTTTATAAACTTTCAATTGCCAAATGGCGGCATTCATAACTACCGAAATTGGACCACTACGGAGAAAAATGAGCTAAAAACGTATTACTATAAAATACTTGGCAATAGAAATACTGGCGTTTCAGCAACTCCACAATTAAGTTCTGTATCAGCTGGAGACGAACGAGCTTCAACCAATATGAGTAGGAGTACAGCTTGGAATTATTATTTAGCATTTATTGCGCAATCACTTGTAGTAGAAGCTGATAAACGCGTGAATTGGTCCGTTAACACCTTGAGTAATGCTGAAAAAGAATTAATTTTTGACAGTAGAAAACTATTCCAATGGGATCACAGCAAAAACGCATATTCAATTCCATTTGATTTAGGTGTGGTTTCACCAGGAGATCCATTTAAAATATATCAATTCTTAACGTCAAATAACTTAATTGGAAGTAGTCATTTACAAACGGTAATTCGTTTAGTCGATTGGTCTCGAAGATTAACTCATTTCTCAGGCGGTTGGGATTCCGACAATGTATTTGATCAGTGGCAATATCGTGGATTTCCTCCCATAGAAAGAGTTATCAACGGAACAGGAAGAACGAGTAGTCCGGGCGAAGCTATCAAAAAACGAACTGGCGGTTGTTGGGGAACCACAGGATTTTTTAGAATGTGTTTAAGAACCATAAATATTCCTGTAAAATTAGAAATAAAAGCTGGTCATGCACTTCCTCATTTTATGTCGATACAACGTTATTTAACCCATGGAGATGATCCGTATAACAGAATGTTTAAAAATGAAATGAGCATTCCAGCATCCAGATTATTAATAGATCAAAACACTTGGAATGATTGGTTTGGCGGAGGAGCAAATCATGCTAATAATGTTGGTCGACAAGTAAGAGAACTCGCTTTACTTTTTCTTCCAAATTATCTATTAAAAAAACATTGTGAAGATAAAGCCGCTAACACAAGTCATGCGAACAGTAAAGTTTTTGAAATTTTTCAACGAAACTATACCGTTGCGCAACTAGAAGCTTTGAATTTGTGGGAACGAATGGAAACTAAAATTACTTCGTTAGGTGGTTGTAATATGATTCCTGCGGACTAACTTTTCATAAAACTATAGAATTACAGAAACAACCCAATCAATTACTTTTAAAGGCTTTCAGAAATTCTGAAAGCTTTTTTTATGACATGCTAAAATCAAGAATTAAACGCAAGACTGCTGATTTATAATAAAATATGCAACTACTTTTGAACAAGTGGAAATGGCTAACAAATACCTGTATTGGTTTCATTAAAAACTAAAAATCGTAATTTTCTGTCTGAAAAATTTGTATTTTTAAACAGATAAAGAAATACTAATTAAAACTAAACTCATAAAGTACAAACAGGTACTTTTTTACCCTAAGGTGATTGCTGTATTCATAAAAAAATAAACAAATTCCTGATTCCCCGATTCATTTGCTTTTTAAAAAATCAAACTAATCAATAATAAAAAAAAGGAATACATGGATAAATTAGACAACTTTAATTCAAGTTCGAGCAAGATTGAAACTGCTAGCAACCGACAAGATTTGTCGAATACAACAAAAGTTAAGTATGTAGAAGAAACCATTGAGACGACTACTGAAGATTTACAAAAATTAATAAAAAAAGAACTCACTCCAAAAACTAGCAATGCTTTAGAAACCACTATTTGTGGACTTATCATAAAGCAAATGCTTGAACATCCAACACGAACAGCCATCATTGATGGCGAGCTCGAAATTGACTACAAAGATCTCATCAAACGAGCTAGCGAAGTTGCAGGAGCACTTAAAAACCGTGGAGTAAAACCAAAATCCTTAGTTGGCGTTTGTATGGAGCGTTCTTGGGAACTCGTTGCTGTCCTCATTGGAGTCATGCAAGCAGGTTGCGCGTATGTGCCGCTCGATCCGGCATATCCTCAAGATCGTATTCAATATATGCTAACAAATTCGCGCGCTGTGGCAGCTATTGTTGACACCGATAAAACGGCTAACTTATGTAGCGGAGTTAACGAACTCTTATGGATTCACAAAATTGGAGCTTACACGGATCATTCAGTACAACCAACTGCGAACGATTTGGCGTATGTAATCTACACTTCGGGTTCAACAGGACAACCCAAAGGAGTCGCTATTGAGCACAAAGGCATTGTAGCGATGCGAAAATCCATGCGTGAACTATTCAGTGATGAAGAATTAAAAGGAGTACTTGCCGCGGCTTCTGTTTGTTTTGATACTTCGGTGTTGGAAATTATGGGAACTTTATCGCTCGGTGGCACCATCATACTTGCCAAAAATGCATTAGAATTGACCAAACTTCCCGCAGTAAATCAAGTTAGAACTTGCGTCATGGTAGCGTCGGCAATGCAAGCTTTACTTTCTACGGAAAAATTACCCGAAGGAATTCAATGTTTAGTTTTTGGAGGTGAAGCGCTCAAAAGTTCCTTAGTAGAACAAGTGTACGCTCAAAAACCATCGCTACGTGTATTAAACGCGTATGGTCCAACCGAAGATACTGTGTATTCAACCATTGCGGAAATTCCTTCTGGAACAAAAGTCATCACGATAGGGAAGTCGGTGCCAAATTCGCGCGCATATATTTTAGATGACGATTTACAAGTTGTTTCTGTTGGTGTTTCTGGTGAATTATACTTAGCAGGAAACAAGCTAGCGCGCGGATATTTATATGAAGAAGCACTAACCAAAGAACGTTTTTTGGAAATACAACCGAGTGATTCAATTCCAGAGAATCGATTATATAAAACGGGCGATTTATGTCGCTGGACAGAAAATGGAGAAATTGAATTTTTGGGGAGAGTAGATCAACAAGTAAAAATTAGAGGTTTCCGAATTGAATTGGAAGAAATTGAGTCAACACTCGAATCTATGGAAGGTGTTGATGCCGCTGCCGCTGCCGCAATCGATGGCGGAATTGGTCAAAAAATATTAGCCATTTATGTAGTAAGTCGTGATGAAACCGTTACTGAGGCAAGTATAAAGTCTTATTTATCAGAACGACTCCCAAAATATATGGTGCCACAAGTTGTCAAACACTTGGACGCATTGCCTTTTTTACCAAATGATAAACTCGATCGAAAAAAACTAATCAGTTTAGGAAAAGAGGTAATTGCCCAAAGCTCAAATGATCAAACAATCAAAAGCAGTCAACTCGTGCAGCGTTTATTCAATTCAAATGAAGAAAAGCAAACTCAATTGGTATCCATCATTCAACATGAACTTGCTTCCTTACTAAATTTAGGCAATCCCACAGAAATATTACCCGATCATTCATTCGAGAGTTTTGGTCTTGATTCGCTAAGTACGTTGGAGTTCAGCAGTAGACTTTCCAAAGTATTGGATAAAAAATTACCCGTACATGCCATCATAGAACATTCAACTACAAATGCATTGGCTAATTATATCCTCAATATGACGGGAAATACGGTTGATGGTTCATCAGCCAACAAATCACAATCTACCAGAGCAAATACACTTGCTAATTTTCAAACGAATATGCAGTTGAGCTTTCCAACATTTCAGGCAGCAAATGCTTCTGCGTGGAGCGTTACGGACAGAAGTAAGTTGGTTCAAGAAGTTTTGCGTATGGTTAATGATAATCGCAGAAATCCTTATGGAAAAGTGTTGCAAACAGGAAGTGCCGCTCGAGGAGTTGTTAGTGATTCGTATAATGATGAAGAGCAAGAAGCTATTATTTGGTCAACGAACTTGTATTTTGGTTTAAATCGTGATGCAGAAGTCATCAGAGAAGCTACGGATGCTTTAGAACGTTTTGGAACTGGCATGGGGATTTCGGCATCAGCATCTGGAATGACCGATCAACATTTAGAGTTTGAAGTAGAGTTTGCCGATTTGGTAGGAAAACCGAGTGCTTGCTTATTTCCAACAGGATATACAGCCAATGTTGGCGCAATTTCAGGACTTTTAAGTAAAACCGATGTCGTTATTATCGATCAGCTTTGTCATGCTTCTATAGTGGATGGAGCTCGGTTGAGTGGCGCAACTATTCGAACATTTAAGCACAACAACGCCGCTGATTTAGAAGCGGTTTTACAATCGGAAGTTTCACCGTATCACACAGTTTTAGTCGTTTTAGAAAGTGTGTATAGTATGGGTGAAGGCGCTGCTCCTGTTGCTGAAATCGTTCGCATGGCAAAAAAATACGATGCACTTGTTTTTGTGGATGAAGCACATTCTTTTGGTTTTTATGGTGAAGGTGGCGCGGGAATTTGTGCTGAGCAAGGCGTGAGCGAAGAAGTGGATTTTATCATGACAACGCTCAGCAAAGCTTTAGGGAGTATTGGTGGCGTTATTGCGGCTAGTAAAGAGCATATTGATTTGTTGAAAGCGTCTTCCAGAGCGTATATTTTTCAGGCTTCCATAAGTCCGGCAGATATTGCAGCAGGATTGACTTCGTTGCGACGTCTTCGTTCTGATAATACCTTGCGTGAACAATTGTGGGATAGAACTCGCTACATGCGACGAAGATTTGAAGAAGAAGGATACGATTTAGGAACTGGTGATGGTCCTATTGTAACACCTCATTTTGGAGATAAAGACACACTTTTTGCCATTGTACAAGGTTTGTATAAGCGTGGCGTTCAAACATTAGCAGTTACCTATCCAATTGTGGAAGTTGGGCGAGGTCGCTTACGATTTATTTGTTCGGCGGCTCATACGTATGAAGATATTGAAAAGACAATCACAGCACTCAAAGAAGCAGAAAAAGAAGCAGAAACGTTACTTTTTACAACACGAAATGAAGTAAAAGACATAAATATCCAACAGTCTGATGTTGAGGTTTGGGCGCATACATTTGTTGATTATTTAAAAGAATCGATATGTGAAACGTCAACCACAACTCCAGATCTTATGATCGCTGTAAGTGTTCAAGAAGCGTCCGAACCCATTACGATTTTAATCAAAGATGGAGCAATTACATTACATCCTGAAAAGCATTTTGATGTACCTTCTTGTTCCATACTTTTGAAAGATAGAGTTGTAGTTTCGGCTTTGCAGTCATCGGATGTTCAAGGATTGCTCAATGCAATTTGTGAAGGAAACTGCATCCTAAAAGGTCAGGTTGAAGCTTTTATATGGTTTATTGCACGAATTGTCGATCAGCGAAAATTATCAATTACTGTTTAATAAAGATTACAACTACTGAATTCTTTTTGTTAGAATAATGAAGAATAAAAAAGAGGCTGTCTAAAAAGTTTTAAAAGGCGTCATTCTGAACTTGATTCAGCATCTTATCTCACTGATATTCAATGATGATGAGAAACCGAATCAATACTGAATCAAGTTCAGCACATGGTTTGGTTTGACGAAACTTTGACTTTTTAGACAGCTTCAGTTTATTTAATTTATCGAATAGAAAAGGAAAAACTTTTTACTAATTTTTATCTAATGAAACACTTCTTAACGTGAGTTCGAGATAAGCTTTTAATGCTTCAAAAAACTATTCTCGATACATTTTTTTATCAAAAAATACTCGAATTGACGTTTTTTGAATTAGAATTACGTCAAATCGAGTGAAATTCTGGAAGAATTTTGTATCGAGATTAAGTGATTCTCTTATGTCGAACTCACGTTTCTTAGTTTTTCAATTTCTAGTTGATGAAGCTCTTTTTCTAATTGATCTCTGATATCTTTGTAAGCTGGATCATACGCCAAGTTTGTGATTTCTTGCGGATCGTTTACAAGATCGTACAATTCATATTGGTTATAGTACGTTCCTAAAGCGTCAAAGTATTTGTCAAATTTCCATTTTTCGGTTCTTATACAACGAATGCGGTTTGCTGCTTTTACTGCTGACCAATTACTATTTGATCCTGCTTTGGTATCATCATACGTAAATAAAATACTTTTTTGCACAGGACTTCCATCTTCTAGTACAGGAAGTAAACTTGTTCCTGCTAAACCAGTTGGCGGATTTTGAACATTTGCGATGTCAATAAAAGTTGGAAAAATATCTATTAAAGTGGCTAAGGAAAAAGAGTTTTGTATGGAAGCACCATCAAATAATATAGGATTTGAAATCACCAAAGGTACTCTGATAGCTTCTTCATAGGCAACAAATGTTTTTTGACGTAAACCGCCATGCGCCAATCCCATTTCTCCATGATCAGAAGTAAAAGTCACGATGGCAGAATCTGCTAATTTATTTCCAGCAGCATCTTCTTTGTATAATTCATCAATAAAAACGCCAATTTCTTTATCAACACTTTTTAATAGCGAACCATAAAAATTAATGTAGTTCAATTTATCATCATCAGTCGGTAATGCACCTAAAGTTGCAGCCATTCCAATGAGAATTTGCTCTTGAGCCATTGGTTTTTTATTTAGTAATAAGTGCTCATCAACAGTATCGGGAAGTCCTATTTCTCTTCCCAACCAGCTACTTTCATGATAGCCTGAAGTTCCTGCTGTTCTTGGATATGCCAATACATCGTGCGGATTCACTAAAGAAAGAACCAAGCAATATGGTTGATGAATTCCGTTTGCTCTTTTGGCTTTTACTTCTTTCAGAAATTTGATTGCTTGCGCGGTATATTTTGCATCATGATTCGCATAGCCACCTCCAAAATTTAATGGATTTACGTCTTCTCCAGCATCAGGCGCTACCCAACCCATTGCGGCAAAAAGCGCGATATCTTGTGAGTCAAGTTGATCATAATTAGTCGTAGAACCATTTGCGGCAACTCCTTTACTCATGTGCCATTTGCCTCGGTATTGAACGTCATAACCATCGCCCCAAAGTACATTCATAATGGTTGGTAATGAAGTGTCAAGCGTTACTTCGGACGGCGATAATGGTCCGCCTTCGGTTAAAGTTTGAGTGACGCCATGTTTAGCAGGATACACACCAGTGAATAAGGTAGCTCTACTTGGCGAACACATGCACGTATTACAGAAAGCTCTGTCGAAACTGAATCCATTCTTTTTAAGAAATGTAAGTGTTTGAAGGTTTTCTTCTTCCCATCCAGGAGGGAAATGTTGCGTTGCACGTTGCTCATCTGTGATGATTAAAATGATGTCGGGCTTCTCACCAATTTGGGATAATTTTTCTTTAATAGTGTTCATAGTTATAATTTAGCATTAAATGATGATGTAATTTTTGTGTTGGTAATTGAATCATTGATGATATACACGCCCAAAATATTATTTCTGTACGCAGTATTGGCAGAAGTTATGGCGGCATTTGGATACGAAATATCTTTCCAAACCGCTTCTGAAAATGAACCATCCGAATTACGCGTGACGCTTACGAGCGATGCTCCAAGTTGAGCACCATCTGCGGTTACCCAATCAGCAGGCATATTATAACCACCATCAGCAGCAGCTGTAATTCCTTCAAAATGCGTGATGATAGAACTTTTAGATTCATTGTTGTAATTGAATGCTTTGAAGTTTGAAAACTGTTTCGTTGCATGATCGTAATCGACCAAAAAAGCTTGACTTATTTCTCCAAGTTCCAGCGTGCTGTATCCGCCAGCTAAAGTATAATTATTAGCTTCGTTATGCCATATTCCATATAGCGTAGTGGTATAGGAATTTTCTACCATATAAGTAAAATCAGTTTGATTTTCTATATCATATATAAATGAATAGCCACTTGTAGGTTTCCCTTTGAGATCGTAATTACCTACGGCCAATCCTCCCATGGTAGAATGTACAAAAACATCATACACTTCATCTTTATTGGAGCCGCCAGGTGTTATCGTTGTCCATTTTCCACTTCCGTTGAGTGGTCCTTCATAAAGAAATCCAAGGTTTCTGTTGCCTGTTGAATCACGTTTATAAGCACCAACTACTTGAATAGCTCCATTGATTCCATTATTAGGTCCGTAGCACGATGTAAGTGTAACGTCATTAAATTGGCTTGAGGTATAATCAAGTGTATGCCATTTCTCTGAATTTTTCGAATCATATAATGATCCTTTATAAATTACGCCGTGTGTAATACTGTCATTTGGCGTGGTATAAGTGCCAGCAATATAAACATCTTCAGATTTAACAACACCTCTTACACCTTGAATAGCTGTAAAATTAGATTCTGGATAGCTAATGGTGATGTAATCAACCTTGTCGTTAGAATTTTCAATTGTTTTTGCCTGTTGGCAAGCAAATAGACTTAGCAGTCCGCTTGCCAAAATAATTTTTTTCATGGTAGTCATTTTAGTAGGTTAAGTTTTTTTAATTTGTCATACAGCTCATTTGGTTATAAATTTTGAGAATACAAGGTAAGTAGATTCTTTTTCAATTTAGATAAGAGCTTTTGGTAAAAGTTTTTATTTTTATAAAGGTAGGATAAAAGTTACAATAAGCAAATAATTTTTTTGCAATGGTGATAAAATAATTACATCAGGCATGATAATTTACACCTTTTAGGCAAGTAAGGTATGTTTAATATCTGAGGATTAAAATTTTACGTTTGTAAGAGGAATTCTTTTCATATTTAATTTTTAAACGAAAAAATCAAGTATTTTTAGTTTTAGTGTTTTAGTGCCCACTTTTTTTGTTGATTATTTATCATTATCATCTAGTTGTATGTTAAAATTAGGAAACTTAAAACAGCATAAAATGTGTTTTATGATGCTCTTTAAAACAAAGTAGACCGACTCAAGGCTTGCCGCTACACTTTCTGGTCTCTTTTCTATGAGTTTCAAGTACTTTTTGGGGTTATAGGCGATGGCGGAGAGCTACAACGAGAACTTTGTAACCGTTGACAATAATACATATGATATGAAAAAGAGGTCATCTTATCTGTCATTTAAAAAAGAGGGGCTTATTCATTATCTGAAGATGTCCTACAGGTACTTTTGATAAACTGTCGGGTTAGTTTAAAAGCTTTTGTGTAAACTGTTGGGACTCTATTGGTCGTAAGTTCACAGGTGAATTTCATTAAATCCCCTTCTTTTACCTCGTGAAAATCACTTCCTGGCAATGAGCTCTGTGCGCAGCTTATAGGTCGGGAAAAATCTTCTAAGCCATTTCTAGCGATTATATTCAGTTTTTTGTTAATAAAACTTACTTGTTCTTCACTAAGTTTATCTTTCAATATATCCTGTGACACAGGTGCCAAATCCCTACCAATAACCCGCCCATCTCTCGAAATGGAATCACCAATAGCGAACCTATTCCTAAATAGTGTATGAACTATCGCAACTTTTACAAACCGACTGTCTTTGTTAAAATCAAGTGTTTCATAGTTGGTTACTTCATCACTACTTATATCTTCATTGTTCATAAATGTAGAAATATTCGATTCCGTTGTGTCATACCAGATTTCGTGCATCTGGTATTCATAACCTTCAAGTAAACGACCGTTAGGTTCTATACTGGTGGCGCAGCGCGTATACATCTCTACAGAATTCGCTTGATAGTGAAAGCCATCCGTCTCTATATAAAGGGGGATTTTGTATTTTTTATTTAGTTCCCATTTTCCCTGTAACTTATAACACGGGAAATTACAATCTGCAGGAAGCTCCTCTAATTTAGTGTATGGGTTTACAAACTCGGTTTCAAAAGCCCACCTTAACGTGTAATCCCTTGGGCAATTTTCAACATTTGCTTTTTCATTTGTAATATTTAAAATTAATAGCGTTGAAGAAGTTAATAGTAAAAGTAATAGTGTTCCTATGAGCCAATTTTTTTTCCTAATAATATGGAATTGGGGAGAATTGCTCTCAGGTGTATTCTCTTCAAATTCTTTTATCTTTAGTACACGATCAACATTCTGTAAGGTTCTCTCGTATTCCCCACGTGTAGCTGTTCCATTTATTAAGCGTGAAAACTGGGCATCACTATAGCCGAGCTCTCGTGCGATTTTTGAATTGCTTGATTTTTTAAATCGTTTTTTATCGGCGTCAAAGGTACCGTAAAGTTTCTCTAGTTTTTCTGTTATGAGTGTATACAGGTCATCCATTTAGTGCAATTGATTTTAGATTATGATTATAGGTGTCATAGAGATGATTTTATATATATGATTTTGACCCATCCTATGTGTTCAAATTTAGATATTACCAAGTTTCAAAAAATTTCAGGTTATTTTAATTTACGATTAGCTGCCAATAACATCCTCACAATTTAGAATATATTTTCGAGGAATTTGGAAAGAAGTTCATTTGATAATTATTCTAGTGGTTCTCATTTTGAAATTTTACCATTGTCAATTTTTAATTAGTCCGACTGTTTTAAAGGAAGATTGAAAATCCATCTTTAACAATTAATAGACTTCATTTTTAATTATTCATGAGTTCAGCATAGCTCTTTAATTTAAAACTTTCCTTCAAAATTATTACTAAATATTCAATGAATCAATAATAAAATTCGATAAAATTCAATAAAGTTTAGTAAAAGTATATAATTGCTAAAAAATATCTATAAAATTGTCAAATCCGTAAAATTTTGATGTTTCTATTCCACAATTAAAAATATCAATCTTTTGAGTTTTAAATCGGTAAAGTCTATTAACTATTTTAAAAAAATTACATGTATGATTAACGATGTACAAAATATTTCAGGCAATAAAAATCCTAAAAGAAAAGAGCCGAAAAAATGGAAAAATTTTGCACTGTTATTAGGACCTTTAGTATTTTGTGTGCTACAATTTGTGGATGCTCCGCAATCGATGTCTCCAGAAGCATTCGAAATTTTGGCCGTTGCAATTTGGATGGCAATATGGTGGGTTTCTGAGGCAGTACCTATTGCCGTTACAGCCCTTTTACCTATTGTGCTGTTCCCATTGACTGGTGCATTAAGCTTAGAATCTACAACACCATCTTATGGACACAAATACGTATTTCTATATATTGGAGGTTTTATTTTAGCCTTGGCAATAGAAAGGTGGCAATTGCATAGACGTATTGCATTGAATATCCTAAATATAGTTGGTTCAAAAGTAAAATATATCATATTAGGCTTTATGGTATCTACTGCATTTTTGTCAATGTGGATTTCTAATACAGCAACTGCTGTTATGATGCTTCCTATAGGGATCGCCATAATTAAACAATTTGGTACAAAAACAAGTAAAAAGCGAGAGAAGAAATTAGGCCGAGCACTTATGCTATCTATAGCTTACAGTGCATCCATTGGAGGATTTGCCTCTTTAATAGGTACTCCCCCAAATCTGGTTTTAGCAGGGGTAATAGAAGAACTATATGGCGTTAAGATCAGTTTTGTGCAATGGATGCAATTTGCATTACCGGTCTCAATTTTACTGCTTTTCCTGTGCTGGATCTATTTAACCAAATTTGCTTTTAAGATTAGTGACGAAGTCTTTCCAGGAGGGCATAAAGAAATCAAAAGTATGCTTAAAGATCTGGGAAAGATTTCCTATGAAGAGAAAGCGGTATTGATTGTATTTATCTTGACTGCACTGGCGTGGGTTTTCCGGTCGTTTATTCAGATTTTAATTCCGGTTATTGATGATACGATTATTGCGACCATTGCTGCGATATCCTTATTTATGATATCTGCCAAATCATCTAATAGGAGGCTGTTGCTTTGGCAAGAAGCTGTAAAACTGCCTTGGGGAATCATTCTACTATTTGGTGGAGGTATGGCCTTGGCAAAAGGATTTACAGATACAGGGCTTGCAGATTGGATTGCTGCACAATTCTCCTATTTAAAGGGAATGGAACTCTTCCTTCTTATGCTTATTTTGGTGGCAGCAGTTAATTTTCTTACTGAAATTACTTCTAACCTTGCTACTACCGCCATGTTACTTCCAGTATTAGCTCCTATTGCATATTCTATGGGAATACACCCCTATATGATTATGGTGGCAGCCACTCTTGCGGCATCCTGTGCGTTTATGTTACCAGTAGCCACACCACCTAATGCTGTTGTTTTTGGCTCCGGATATCTTAAAATATCGACAATGGTTAGGGTAGGAGTATGGTTGAATATAATTTCTATCCTAATCGTAACCGTCATTACGTATTTTCTTCTGCCTTATTTATGGGATATAGATAAGTTTCACTTTCCTGAAGTTTTTAAGCAATTTATGAAATCCTCGCATTGATAGGCACACCATAACTAATTTATTAAAACTTTAATACAATGATTTTTAAAACTTCGAAAAAAATTAGAATAGCGTATATTATAGCTAGCTTCATTAGCTTTTTTGGCATACAAAATCTGATAGCACAATCTAATGCACTTAATAAAGGCAAAGAAATTCTTTCAAACTTTTCAATAAACGGTTCTGGACAGATTTGGTTGCGTTATAGTGATTTAAATCCAGGCACTAAAATTAATGACAACTCAGTAGATAATGTATGGGATATATCGGTAAGACGATATCGGTTAAAATTTAAAGGAAAAGTTTCAGATAAAATAGATTTTGGTTTATTGCTGGGTAACAATAATATTAATTTAAAATCCCCAAATACATCCCCCATATTGTTGGAGCTTTATATGAACTACAAGCTAAATGATCATGTTATAATAACCGCAGGAAAGAATGCTTGGACTGGCTTGTCAAGGTATGCGGCACCTTCTTCATCTAATTCTTTGGGGCTCGATGTAAATTTTGCCTCTGGTCCATTTTTGAATTTTCAAGATGATTTGTATCGTAAATTCTCTTTAGCTGCACATGGCATTTTTGGAAAATTTGATTATCGGGCAGTATTGTCAAAACCTATGAACCGAGTTAGTAGCTCATCACTATCAGAAGATGCTAAACTAACCTATAATCCAAACGCTGTATATACTTCTGCTTATGTGAAGTACCAGTTTAAAGAACACGAACCTAGTACTCCATTCAGTGGCGGCACCTATCACGGGACAAAAAACATTCTCAATATAGGTGCGGGATTTACAAGCCAAACCAAGTCGTCTCAAAGCCTTACCGTACAAAATGATACTCTAACCCATACGGCGAGATCATTTGCTATAGATGCATATTATGAACAGGCACTTACCAATAATCATTCATGGACTCTTTATACCGCATATATAAAACACGATATTGGCCCCAACTATGTGCGTAACTTGGCAGCCAATAATGTAGCAGATGCAGGTACGAGTGCTTCTTTTAATGGTGTGGGGAATGCAATTCCTGTAAATGGTACGGGAGACATATTGGTTTTTCAGACAGGGTATTTACAAAAGTTTAAAAAAGATACATACATCGAAGGTATACAACCGTATTTTTTAGCTCAATATTCAGATTTAGACAAGCTTGAGAACCCGATTATGCTTTATGAAGGAGGGATTAGTTTTTTGGTCAATGGCCATAATTCGAAATTTGTTCTGGGTTATCAAAACTGGCCTGTAGTTATGAAGGACTCTTCGATAAAAAACTCAAGGAATTCCCTTGTGGTATTGATGTTTCAATTTAAGTTCAAATAGGGGTAAATGTGAAAACAAAGACCAGAGTTAAAAGGCATATGGAGCTCACTGGGAATAGGGAAGCGCTTAATGAATTGTTGTCAGAGAAAGCTAAAGTATCAACCAAAGTCATTGAACACATAGAAATAGTGTTGCAGAATATATAAGAACATATATCCTTGATGAAACAAAAGCATATACTTTACTCAATGATCTTTCTCATGGAGGTTGGAGAACAGAACAAGCGCCGATAACTAACGAGAATTGCAAATAGGTTTGTGAATTATTAGTAAGATATATCGAAAATAAATATAATGGACAAGTCGCTTAATGTGAAAATGAATGTTAACTTTAAGTAGAATTAGGATAATTTTGTCGCTAATTATGAACAAAAAAACCAAAATGTTTTAAGAAAGCAAAAAAGCTAAGACTGTTACATCTTAGCTTTTCTAGTGTTTATTGGTGTAGCGAGATCGGGAATTGAACCCGAGACCTTTGGATTATGAACACGAATCGCTAACTTTTTAAAATTTTGATTATCAATTACTTGCAATTTATTGGGGTGCTGAGAAACCATCAATTTACCCCAAAATCGATGCTCTAAAACAGTGCTGTAGCGAATATAAATTATTTTAAATTAGATGGATAATTTTTGAATGTTATTATTGGTAATTTACAAACATTAATATATAAGGGTTGATATTGGGTTGAGCTACTAAAGGATATCCCTACACTACATATTAACTTTTACTTTCATCTATATCAAAATGTACAAATGTTTTACCTACACTTATAATAATAAATCAAGAGCCAACTATTGTAGGCTATACTAAAACCTCTGGATGAAATTCTGAATAATTGATTTTAGTGTAAAGCCGTTAAATTCTTTAGAAATGGAGGTTTTGATAAGATTCAATAAAGAGAATTCACATTTTTCAACTTTAACCAACTACTTATCTTTAATATATGAAAGGAATAACCTGTATTTTAAAAAGTTATAATTCTGGTCTGAAAATGTAAATAAAATAAAAAAATACGTTTTAACCTTATATTATGTAAGCTTATACTTTAAAGATATTAAGATTATTTTTTATAAGTTTGTCTAAATATAATTTAATTCAATGAAATCAGCCATCAAAATAAAACCATTCTCTGAAGATTGGTGGAAAGAATTTAAGAAAAGTACTGGTAATATGTCTTTTCCTGTTATTAGAAAAAGCATATTTAATAATGATGTTGACGAGTTAAGAGAATCCATCTTTGAGATGTTTCAAAACTTGAAACAAGAAAAAGAAGCATTGGCTTGGCGTGTTTGGCTTGAAGGAGAAATGGATGCTGATTTAGAAAAGCAAATAGTTGCAGATCCCATGAGGAGTGAAGCAGATTTTTTGCCATGGTGTCAGCGAATTTTTGGTGATAAAAAATTTGGAATCATTTTGAATGATGGACAACGATACAGTAAGAAAACAAGAGATTTAATTTCTAAATATTTTGAGCCAATTCTAAATAAAAAACCGCCACTCGGAGGAATCAATTTTTCCATATTTGTCGGTAATTATGGCTGGACACCCATAGGAATACATCAAGATCATACGGGTTCTTTTGTGATGCACTTTCACTTAGGTCCCGGAAGTAAGCAAATGTACATGTGGGAAGAAAGTCATTACAAAAAACAGCTCAACGGAAAAGAAAATGAAATGGAAATAGAGCAATATTTACCATTTACAAGTTACGATTATTCATTTGATACTGGAGATATTTTCTTTATGCCGTGGAATTTTTACCATGTTGGGTGTTCCGAAGAAATCTCCATAGGTCTCACCGTTTGGTTCAATTACACAACGGTAGACGGACTATTTAATGGAGTATATAGTACTGGTGTTAAAGAGATTATCAGTGATATTGAAGATCCGACTTTAAATGAAATTATTCCATTGAAAAATTATAAAGATTGTGAATTTGATGTAGAAATAGAAAAGCTCTTACAAAGTATAGATGTTGATGTCCTCAATAGCACGTTTTCAGAGTTTATGGAAGATAAAATTCAAGATTATGCAAACGCATTAATTAGTAACGATTGGTATGATAGAGGTGCTATCAAAGATAAATTAGAGTTGGATTATGATATAGCAGATGATCAAAAAGTATCACTCATTATATCACCAATGCGATATATAAAACGTAACGATGTTTTAAAAATATTTCATCGTGCAGATAAAATTGATCTTGCCTACCACGAAGATGTTGTATCACTTATAGAACGAATTAACGAACGTGAAAATGATACTGTAGCAAACCTTATTGATGGACTTTTCTCCGATTGGCCAGAAGGAATAGGAAAGCGTATTGTAGAGATTTTTATAGAAAATGGTGTATTACTAATTGAAAATTAAGTAACAAATGAAAAATCAAGTTCAAAATAATATATTAGAGCATACAGGTGTTGCCACTTGGGATGAAATAATTCAGAAATCTGATAATTTACAAATTCCATCTATTTTTCAAGTATCAAAAAATACTCCGTCTTACAATGCGCTAAAAGACAATGCGTTATCAGCTATTGAAGATTACATTAAAGAGCCACGTGATAGTGTTGGAGCAACTATATTTATTGATGGTAAAGTTATTTCAAATCCTATTCGATTTTTAACTGATCATCCAAAAAATACTTCGGAAAGTTTAGAAGTTTGGAAAAACCGAATACTACCGAATAAATCTCTAGTCGTTAAAATAGATACTGTAAGTACACTTTCCGATGAATTACACTATTCGCTCCACGATTTTTTATATCCTTTATTTGAGTCAAATGCTATTCCGCTTGGTGGCGTTGCTGTGTCGTTTGAATTTGGAGACCACCAATGGTCGCCTTATGGTTTAGAAGAAGATTTAACTCCAAAAAAGAAACTAACCATAAACACAGGGAAAACAAAACAAGTTTTATATCAATGGACGCCAGAAAAGAAAAAAGAACTTGGGGGGTTGATAATGAAAAATGCGAAAATGCAAAACTTTAAGGAGTACGTAACTGATTACTCTGAGAAAGATGAACTGGCAGAAAATCAAATGGCAATCATGTTGTCTCAAGGGATTCACATAACGCAGCATACAGGATTTTATGAAAAAATACAAATTCGTATTGGAGACCTAACTAGAAAAGAATTGTTAGAAGAAATGCTATTCAACATAGCCGCGGCAGCAATGTCTGTAGAAGTTCGTGGAAAAGAAGCCAGTATTTTACCCGTGTACAATGCAAATAAACATGATGAGTTTACCCAAGAGATGCTTAAAGATTTGAAATATTCTGGCAATGATTTAAATATTTCAATGCGTGACCTGTTGAGGAAAAGTTTTAAAGAAATCTGCTATGCTAGAAGAAGTAACCAAGGTTTTGTTGGAGCTATCCAATCTAAAGAAATTAAAGAAGTTAGTGCAGCATTTAGAAATGTTTCTGACAATACTAAAATAAAATTAAAGAATACTAATTTCAAAATTGAGTATTATTCAATAAATAATCAAACTTATTTGTTTATGCGTGGACAAAAAGTAGCGGTTAAGCAATCCGAATCAGTAACTGACTTAATTGACACATTAAATCAAGGAGGTGTGATTACATGGGGAACGCTTGGCGAATCTAATAATTGGCAATTGCCAGCGCTTCATAAGCTTATTCAACTTGCTTACAAATTCAGGGTTTTAGAAATTACAAACCCTTAGAAATCCGATAATTTATAGCTATTTATTATAATCAATTTTAATTATTAACCATTTAAATTACAAAATTATGAGTAAAAAAAGTTTTGACAAGTTTTTAGGAAAAAAAACAAAGTCACCATTGAACACAGATGTCATCTACGGAGGTGACGCAGGAAGAAGTGTCGTAGTAAGAGTCGTAAGAGTCGTAGTAGTAGTAGTAGTAGTAGTAGTTTCAAGTTAATTTGTAAAAGCAAATTAACTTTTTTGAGTTATAGACTTAAAAAATATAATTTTATTTTATTTCAATAGCTATTACTGTAGTCTTGTCAAATTATATTAATAATTGGAATGTTCAGAGCCAATATGTTTAAGCATATTAAAACTGATCTTCATTCTAATCTGTTGATTGCTAATGGTAAAATTAATGACAACTTAATAAATAACTCAATAAATTTTATATTCTCTCCTATTATACTACTGTACTAGGAGAGAATACTTTTTATTATTAACTTATGACTTTTAAAACGCAAATACTTCAACTAACAATTCTTTGGAGATAGGCTAAACTTCAAACTTCTAAATGAATCATACTACCAAATACATTTGCCTCTTTAGTTTAGTGATGTTGCTAAGTTGTAACTATACTTATGGACAATCTAATACGTTTACGACAACAAAACTTGAAGGAAAGATAAAAATTGATGGAAAACTTGACGATGCTGCTTGGGATTTAAAAGAATATTATCTTACACAAACAGTACCAGATAACGGTGAACCAAGCAAAAGTCCTATACAACTCTCCATTAAGTATGACGAAATATACTTGTATTTAGCTGCAAAAGTACACGTAAACAATGCCGAAGAAATAAACAATACAATGACGTTTCGGGATGCTTTAAATAATACAGATTATTTCGGTTTAACTTTAGATCCTTTTGGATTAGCTACGGAAGGCTACAGCTTTATTTTGACACCAAGTGGCGTGCAATACGATAGCAAATACGGCGGTGATGGATCTGAATATTCCGAATGGAATGCCGTTTGGTATAGTGAAACTATAATTACCGAAACTGGATGGACTGTAGAAATGAAAATTCCTTTTAATTTTTTACGATTTGATAAAGATAATTTAGACAACTTTAAATTCAATATTGTAACATTTAGAAGTAACGTAAACGAACAAGCATGGTGGTCTCCAATTGATGCAACACAACCAGGATTTCTAAATCAATTTGGAAACCTAAAAGGAATCAAAGACATTGCACCACCAATCAACTTGACATTCTTGCCATTTGCAAATTTATTGATTGATAAAAACAATATTGAAAACACCACAGAATTAGATTTTGCAGGAGGATTAGATGTAAAGTATGTATACAAAAATGCTTTTACTGTGGATGCCTCAATCATTCCAGATTTTAGTCAAACTACTTTTGATAATGCTGTTTTAAACCTTTCTGCATTTGAAATTCGTTTCGACGAAAACAGGCAATTTTTTACAGAAGGGACAGAAATTTTAAACAAAAGTAATTTTTTCTATTCCAGAAGAATAGGAGAAAATCCTTACTTTTTTGCGCCATTTATTGAAGGCGATGAACTTGTGGAAGATCCAGGATCTGCACAAATTTTAAATTTGGTAAAACTTACTGCAAAGACAAAAAATGGATTTGGGCTAAGTCTGCTAAACGGATTTGTAAACAGAGAATTTGCAAAATACGCTTCTGGTCGTGAAGAATTGGTAAACCCATACACAAACTACAATTCCATTGCAATGGAACAAGTGCTGAAAAATAATTCCTTTATCTATTTTGCAAACAGTTCGGTCATACGTGAAGGAGATATAGCCGATTTCAATCTGTCAGAGTTGCGATACAGACAATTTACAAAAGAACAAAAATATACGTTTGATGCAGATATTTCATTATCGCAAAACTACGCATCAGATGCTACCACATTAGGATACTTTTACAGAGTTTCGGCAAGGAAATCAAGTGGTTCTTTAAGAGCAAGTATTTCACATGAAGTGTATGACGAAAAATTTAATCCAAACGATTTTGGATTTCTTGCCAGAAATAATTTAAGCAACTTTAACGGATCAGTCAGTTACACAAAATTCAATCCATTTTGGATACTGAACCGATTTTCAGTTTCACTCTCGTACAGTCAAAATTACTACAAATCGTTAGGAATACGTGAGGCTTCAATCGGTCAAATAAACTTTCAACCCATCACTAAAAAAAATCATACTTTTAACATAGGAGCAAACTTTAGATTAGAAGGAAAAGATTTTTTTGAGCCTAGAGTTGCAGACAGATTTTCTAGAATTTCTCCATTTATAGAGCCGTATGTAGAATTTATTTCCAACACAAATAAAGATTTTTATGCCCAACTATACGGTTTTTATAAGGACTATTCCGATGATCCGTATGATCATGAATATAGGCTCGGATATCAATTTAATAAGGTGTTTGGAACAAGATTTACTGTGAATTTAAATCAAGATTTAAGTTTCTTAGATTCCAATATGGGTGTGATTTTTTTAAACGGAAGCCCTATAAATGATGATAATAGCATTAACTATGTTCAAAGAGATATTTACAATCTAACTACAAATATCAACACCAACTTTCTCATTACAAATACAATGGGATTGTCTCTAAAATTAAGACACTTTTGGGCGTATGTTGAAAATAAAAACTTATTTTTAGTTGATGAACGCGGTAACTATGAGCCTAATTCACTTGAAGTAGATTTAGAAAGCAGTCAAATTAATTACAATTTATTCAATTTAGATTTTCTATTTCGTTGGCAATTTACACCCGGAAGTGAGCTTTCTGTCAATTGGCAAAAATCCATAACAAGAAATGATAATATGCTTGAAACTAACTTTGTAAGAAATGTAGAAAGCACCTTTAATAATAGAGGAATAGATACCTTTTCCTTTAAAATCGTTTATTTTTTAGATTACAACACCATAAGAAAAATTTATGATAAATAGATTTCCCATATACATTCAATCTGAAGCAAAAGACTGCGGGCCATCTTGTATCAAGATCGTTTCACAATTCTATAAAAAGAAAGTTAGTATAGAATTATTGCGGTCTTTGGGGGAAACAACGCGTTCAGGAACATCGTTGACAGGACTTATCTTGGCTGCCGAAAAAATAGGATTCAGAGCTGTTCCTGCGCAAGAAAACTTCACAATGTTGCAAGAATCAATTCCGCTTCCGTGCATTGTACATTGGAATCAAGAACACTTTGTAGTTGTTTATAAAATCACTAAAAAACGTATTTATGTATCTGATCCAGAATTAGGGAAAATATCATACAAAATTGAAGACTTTCTAAAAGGATGGCTCGATAATGAAGAGGTTAGCATTGAGGACAAAGGAATTATTCTAGTATTAGAACCAAAACCAGATTTCAAGCAAATTGTATTTGAAGAAAGAAAAATAAATAAAGTTGTTCAGTTTCTAAAGAATCATCTACTTAGTTACAAATTTACATTTTTTAAAATCATCTTGTTATTTGTAATTACAAGTGCGCTTGAACTTGTATTTCCATACATTACGCAACAAATTATTGATTCAGGAGTGAAAAATAGCGACATCAATTTTGTGTACATGGCATGTGGTGCATATGCAATTCTATTTCTGGGATTCAAACTGGCAGAAATCATCAGAAATTGGGTCATTTTGAAATTGAGTATGAAGTTTAATATCAAATTAATTTCAAACTTTATTAAAAAATTAATCTCATTACCAATCTCATATTTCGATTCACGCCTTACGGGAGATTTATTCCAAAGAGTTGGAGATCACGATTTATTAGAACGTTTTCTAACTTCAGGTTCCATAAGTGCTTTATTTTCGTTTTTTAATGTGATTCTTTTTAGCGGACTATTTCTATGGTATGATCAACAATTATTCTTAATCTTCTTCATTGGAACTGTAATTCACTTCGGTTGGACAATGCTCTTCTTTGACAAAAGAAAAGTATTAGACTTCAAATATTTCTCGCTAAAAAGTAAAGAAAACAGCAAGCTTATTGAGTTGATTAATGGAATGCAAGACATCAAGCTAAATGGTTACAGTACGAATAAGGTGGAAGAATGGGAAACTATTAAAACAAAGCTTTTTGAAAGAGATATGAGTAGCTTAAAAGTGGAGCAAATGCAACTTGATGGTGCTTCGATTATCAGTCAATTAAAAAATCTACTCTTAATTCTATCAGCTTCTGTAATGGTTATTAATGGAAATATCACATTTGGGACATTACTCGCTATTTCATACATTATAGGACATTTAAACTCTCCTATTGAACGAATCGTGAGCTTTGTAAACAGTATTCAAGATGTTAAATTGGCATTGAGAAGAATCTCTGAAATTCATCACAAAGATGATGAATCTGAAAATATAATATCAAGCAATAAAAGCATTACGGGGGATATTACTTTTGACAATGTATCTTTTAAATACAATGGAATGTCTAAAAATGTACTATCAAATCTTAGTTTCAAAATACCATATAAAAAAATAACAGCTTTGGTCGGGCCAAGTGGTTGTGGAAAAACAACAATTCTTAAAACCATTTTGAAATTCTATGATGTTACTGATGGAACGATTTCTGTGGGAAACACCAATTTCAATGAAATACAACATGATGATTGGCGAAAAAAATGTGGTGTTGTTTTACAGGAAGGATTTATCTTCAATGATAGTATTGAGAAAAATATTGTACTCTCAGAAAAACTTGACAAGGAACGCTTAGAACATGCGGCTAAAATGGCAATGATTTATGATTTCATTGCTGAATGCCCGATGAAATTCCAAACAAAAATAGGAAACGAAGGCGTTGAAGTCAGTACTGGTCAAAAACAACGAATACTATTGGCGAGAGCAATCTACAGAAATCCTGAATATATTTTCTTTGATGAAGCAACTTCTGCGTTAGATGCCAAAAATGAAAGAGCTATTTCAAATAATTTAAATGAATTCTTTTCCGAGAGAACAGTAATGCTCATTGCGCATCGATTAAGTACGGTAAGAAATGCAGATCAAATCATCGTATTATCAGAAATGGGAGAAATAAAAGAAATTGGTACACACGATGAATTAATTGAATCGAAAGGTAATTATTTTGAACTCGTCAAAAATCAGTTAGAATTAGATGTGACCAACTAAGTATTATCATTTTTTTATGGTTAAACGATAATCAAGTACGACATAAATATCTTATTTTTAGGTAAAATATTAATTATGAAATATCTATTATCAATACTAGTTCTATCATTAAATCTATATACTATGAAAGCTCAAAAACATTCACAATCTACTACAATTTTAGAAAAAGATTCATCTACAATTATAATTAAAGATAATAAAGAAACTAAGAAATCCTCAAATAGTGTAAGCGCCAAATATAAAAGTGACATAGCTGTAGATGATTATGAAAAAGTATTTTCAGTCATTGAAAAAAAATTAGGAAAACCATCAAAAAATAAAAAAGGTTTAATGACTTGGGAAAATGATGATGAAACAAAAGATAAGTATTTGGTTTCTCTGACAGAAAATACTGTTATAATTGATTATTCTGGAACTAAAAAGAAATCAAAAAACAGAAAGAAAATACTAAAGTTAATAGAAAAGATTACGAAGTTGAATTAAAAATAAAAACTATAATATAAAGTTAACCTACTTTTTATAAAGACTTACTTTTATAGTTTATTAATAAGCTATATAAAACAAATAATATGTCTGTAAAAACCGAAAAAAAACCTTTTTCTGAACTATGGTGGTAAGAATTCATAAAGAATTCAAGTCATATGACGTATCCAGTTGTTGTAGAAGATGTAATTACTCATGATGTTGAAGATTTAAAAGCTTGTATTTATGAAATGTTCCAAAATTTAAACAACGAAAATGATACAGTAGCGTGGGGAATTTGGGTAGAGGGAGAGGAAGATATTGCGCTCAGAGCGAAGCTAATTAATGATCCTATAAAAGGAGAAAAGGACTTGCTTTCATGGCAAAAAAGAAATTTTGGAGATAAAAAATTTGGAATAATTTTAAATAGAGCACAACGATATAGTGAAAAATTAAGAAATGTAATTTCAAATTATTTTAAGCCATTCTTGGATGAAAAAACACCTTTTGGGGGGGATCAGTTTTTCAGTATTTATGGGTAACTATGGATGGACCTTTAGGAATTCATGAAGACAATACAGGCTCTTTTGTAATGCATTTTCATTTGGGTCCTGGAGATAAAACTATGTACATGTGGGAACGATCCAATTATGAAAAAACTTTGGGCGGTACACAAAATAATCGTGATGTAAAATCCTATATTCCTTTTGTCGATTATACTTGTAATTTTAAACAAGGAGACATCTTTTTTATGCCCTGGAATTATTACCATATTGGAAAATCAGACGACTTATCTATAGGTTTAACGGTTAGGTTCAATTATACCAATGTTGATGGCTTATTAAACGGAGTTTGGCGAAGTGGTTTAAAAGAAATAACAGATGAAGAATTATCAGACAATATCGTTGTTCCTAATATGCAAAGTATAGAAGATTCTGCTGCTTTAGATCAAATTATTTCTCAATTAGAAGAAGAGGTTAATGAAATGAGTATCAATGACTTTCTTTTAGAACAATTAGACGATTATTCAGATGCCTTAAGGAGTAATGGTTGGTACGATAGTGGCGATATAAAAAGAAAAAAAGAAAGCGTTGAATTAGAAGAAAACACAAAGGTAAAAATCAATAAGTCTAAAATCAGATACAAGCGTTCAGGTGATTCTATCAAATTTTTCCACAGAGGAGATAAATTATCTTTTCATTATCATGAAGATATGGAAAAACTTATTACACTATTAAACACTGGGGAAGCAAATACAGCCCTAGCACTATTAGATAATTTATTCACTGATTGGCCAGAAGGAATAGGTGTTAGATTGCTAGAGATTTTATGCGAAAATGATGTCTTACTAATAATTGAATAATAGAATAGTTATGAACACAATGCTAACCAAAGACAAAGTAAGCAATAAATTCACCGACGCTTGGTGGAATAATTTTGCAGATCAAACTGAAAATTTCTCAAAACACTTTAACTTCAAAAAAGCATTCAATGAAGAAGAAGTAGATCATATAAATCAATTGGTAGAAGATGTAATCAAAAAAGTTGCTTCTGATAAAAAGAGACGATCCTATTTAAGAATTTGGAAAGACGGAAAGTATGATGAAAATAAATTCTTTGATGAGAATCCAATACAAGCAGATGAGAGTATTTTAGAGTGGAAGAATAGAATTTTTGACAATGAAAAATTTGGATTATTTCTCAATCATGCAAATAACCATTCAGAACAGCTATCAGAACTCATAACTAAATTTTTACAGCCTTATTTTGAAAAAAAAGGGTTACCAATAGGTGGTTTTAGCACAACAATCATCTTAGGCGATTACGGTTGGACACCTTTAGGGATACACAGAGATAAAATCGGGGAGTATATTGTTCATTTTCATTTAGGTCCTGGAGCGAAAGATATATACATCTGGAATAGTGATAAATCCGAAAAACATGGTTATGTAAATTTGAAAAGAACTGAAAACTTTGACGATTTCATCAACGACTATTCTTATAAATCTTCTTTCGAAAAAGGAGATATATTCTCAATGCTAGGAAAAAATGTGCATATCGGAAATACTACTGAGTTTTCTATCGGACTGGTTATAGAGTTTAACGGACTCACTGAAAAAGAGTTATTAGAAAAAATGTGGTTCAAATTAGGAGATGAGCTTTTGGATAAAAATTTTACGGGGAATAAAGCAAAAATTTTACCTGAATATAATGATGACAATAAAAAAAATATTACAATTATATATTAACGGGAATAAAACACCATAAAATTGATACAAAACAGTCGTTAAAAACTACTTTAGCAACCACATACAAAGATCATAAATATGCCTTATTAAGCAATAAAGGATTCACATTACCTCCGTATGTTGATCTTAAAAAAGCAAAAAAAGAATTCAAAAAAATAACAGTAGATTCATCAATAAAACTAGTAAATTCTTATAAAGTTCTCTTCTATGAAGAAGATAACAATCTTACTCTGTTCATAAGAGGAGAAAAATTTAGAATGCAGACAAGCACAGATGTGATTACTTTTATTAATCATCTCAATGATGGTAATGTGCTTACAGTGAAAGAAGTAAAAGAGAATTTCTTTATTGATTGGAATGATGCTTCCATCTTTAAACTTCTGTATGTTTTTTATCAACGGAAAGGAATCGAAATCTTAGATTAGAACAACACACTCTTTGGGTAATTGAACGTAATTTAAATAGATATTTAAAAATGAGTTTTGTTTTAAAATAAATCGATCACAAATTAAAGAAACTATATTCAACAATTTAATGACTAAAATTGTTGAGAAGGATAAAATTTATCACAACGAATGATCAAAGCGATGAATATTTTCTATTTCCAGAAAGAAATATTTAGGTAATGTGGTCAAAATTAGTTGGTGATTTTGTCAAAAATATTTTATAATTTATCAGCATTAATTTGAAGAGGATATAAGCTCTGCTGAGGAGCAACTTATTAGAGATAGGATTAATCTTACACAGTAATGAGAAGGGTGGACTGCAAAGTATTGGATAAGCTTATGTCGAACTCACGTTAAATAATCTTTCTTCCTTTCAAATTACTTCAAATATAGGGTTCCCGCTTAGAAAAAAAGCGGTCACGCTCTCGCCAGTCGCTTTTGCAGCTTATAAAAAAAGCTACAAAGAGCTCCGACAATGGCTCCATCGTTAACCCGAGTTCGTGCTTTTATACAATAT